>Ga0153996_1000072_pt1 | contig 64559 bp, 69 predicted proteins | sample TSNC080MetaG_FD_104728 | JGI IMG/M metagenome (GOLD analysis project Ga0153996, IMG submission 104728) | Attine ant fungus gardens microbial communities from North Carolina, USA - TSNC080 MetaG | ecosystem: Host-associated > Fungi > Mycelium > Unclassified | place: USA: North Carolina, Lumber... | reverse complement strand
GTTTTCCATAGGCCCGTGCTCTTGTATGGCTTCACGCTCAACAGCTTTAAGCGTATTGTATGCCTTTTTAAGGCCGACAACATACTGGTCTTTAGAAACCTTTGTAATAACCGCGGGAATTGTGAGCGCCGCTACTACTCCGATAATAGCTAAGGTCAAAAGCACTTCTGCCAGCGTAAAAGCATTCTTTTTCATGTTCATATACTTGTCCTTCTTATAATACTATTTACTTTTTCTTCTTATAACCGTGAGGCTTCGCCTCTTTGGCAAACACACAATTTTCTACAGGCTTCGCCTTTGAAAATTAGCTGGTTGCATTCTTACTTTGTACACTGACTTGCAACACTCGCAAGCTCGCGTGCAATCTAGCGAAACTATGCTTCGTAAACTCAGCTTGTTTGTCGTATAACTCATTCGCTCGGGGAATGAAAACTTCGTTTTCTTCCCACTTACTCATTTCGTTATAGCCTTAATCGCCTATATATGCTCTGCCGCCGTTATGCCTTACAGATTTATATCTATGCATTTTTTCGACTATAGTAATAATGGCTATGCCATTGTAATCTGTCGCTAGCTGCAAATGTGAAAATTTATTTTCACATTATGCTCGCTCCATATTACTAAAAACATTATACAACTTTTTAGGCCTGTTGTAACATATAAATATATCCAAAAAGACTAAATACTCCTTCAGGAGTATTTAGAAACTACAAAAGTATAAACGTTAGAAATAGTCTGTATAAGTGATGCCTGAGCCAAAGTAAAATCGCATTATGCAAACAACCTTTTGCTAATCAAGATTCCGTTAAGAAAATAATTTATTTGTACTATAATTTTTATATGTTTACAGGGTTAGTCGAAGAAGTCTCAAAAGTAAGGAATGTTTCAAAAAGCTCTCTCGGTGCGCGGCTGTGCATTGAAGCAAGTTTTTGCGGTGAAATGAAAGTCGGTGATAGCATATCCGTTAACGGCGCTTGCCAAACAGTCGTATCTCTTCAAAAAGAAACTTTTGAGATAGAGGTTATGAACGAAACTTTAAGACTTACAAATCTTACAGACTCAAAGTATGTTAATCTCGAGCGTTCAATGAAAGCTGACGGACGTTTTGACGGACATTTTGTTTCGGGACATATTGACGGCACGGCAGTCTTTATAAGTATAAAACCCGATGGTTTTTCAAAAGTTATGAGATTCGAATATCCGACAGGACAGATAATTTTAAAAGGCTCAATCTGCGTAAACGGCGTAAGTTTAACCGTTTCTGCTGTGGAGGATGATTATTTCGAAGCCAGTATTATCCCCCATACCCTCGAAAATACCAATCTGGGGCTGTTAAGAGAGGGTGAAATGGTTAATATTGAAACGGATATGATTGCAAAATATATGCACAAGTATACGACTTCACTCTTATCAGGGGTGCGATCGGCAAAAGTATCAAACATAAGCGAAAGTTTTTTAAAGGAGCACGGGTTTTAGTTATGTTAAACAAGAGTACGTATAAGTTCAACACCATTGAAGAAGCACTCGAGGAGCTGAAAAAAGGCAGACCTGTTGTTGTTGCCGACGATGAAGCCAGAGAAAACGAGGGCGATTTAATTATCCCTTCCCAGTTTGCAAATACAGAATGGATAAACTTTATGGTTAAAGAGTGCAGAGGCCTTGTTTGTCTTTGTATAACTCCCGAAAGGGCGAAGGAGTTGGATTTAACCCCGATGGTAGAAAACAATACCGATGTTAAAAAGACTGCCTTTACGCAAACTGTTGACGCCGACACAAAATTTGGCGTCACAACAGGTATTTCAGCTTCAGACAGGGCGAAAACAATAGAAGTAGTTATAGCGGAAGGCACGCAGCCTGAAGACCTTCGCCGTCCGGGGCATATATTTCCCCTTACAGCTAAACAGGGCGGAGTTCTGGAGCGCGTCGGGCACACAGAAGCAGGAGTGGATTTGTGCAAACTTTGCGGGCTTTACCCGTCTGCCGCGATTTGTGAAATTATGAAAGATGACGGCTCAATGGCGCGCAGGGATGACCTTTTTGAATTTTGCAAAAAACATAATTTGAAATTCATAACAGTAGAGCAGCTTATAGCATACAGACTTCAAAAGGAACGCTATGTAGAGCGCATTGTACGCACAAGTTTACCGACGAAGTTCGGTGATTTCGAGATATACGGGTACTTGGACACACTTAAAAATGTTGAACACGTGGCTTTGGTAAAAAATGATATCCCTAATGCTATGCCTGTAGTCAGAATGCACTCGGAATGCTTAACGGGAGATATTTTCCACAGCTTAAAATGCGACTGCAATCAGCAGCTCCACGAATCCTTGAGGATAATAAACGAGCACGGCAAGGGCGCTTTGGTATATCTTAAAGACCACGAAGGCAGGGGTATAGGCCTTTTAAATAAGTTGAAAGCATACATACTTCAAGATAAGGGCCAGGATACCGTAGAGGCAAATATTTCACTGGGTTTTGAAAACGACTTAAGGGACTATGGCGTAGGTGCGCAGATTCTTTTGGACTTGGGTTATAAGGAGTTTAATCTCATTACAAATAACCCGACAAAAATAGTCGCACTTGCAGGGTATGGCTTGAAAGTAAAAGAGCGCGTCGGCTTTGATATTGATATTAATGAACATAATAAAAAATACATTCAAACCAAAAAAGAAAAAATGGAACACTTATACAGCAAGTAGTTTTAACATGCTTGTGTGAGAAATTTCAGCATGATATACTTGTTTTAATAATGAGGAGCGAGCATAATGTAAAAATTTATTTTCACATTTGCAGCGAGCGACAAATTAAAATGGCGTAGCCATTATTATCACAGGTATTGGAAATGTATCAGACTAAAGTCTTATCAGGTGAGTATTTTAAAATATTCGGCGGAGTGTATAACGATTTTCGTAACACCGCCAAAAAAGACTACAAGTTCGAACTTGAACCTTTGGACTATGCCGGTTTTATCGAGTACTTTGAGAAAGGTCTGCTGGATTGCATTATGCTCCTTGAAGAAGATATACCAACAGGCTTTTTAGTCTACTCTCTTGCCACAAAAGATGTCGTTGAAATGTACATTATCCACTGCCTTGGCGATGAGAACTTAAACGAAAAAAGGAATACTCTTACTACGGTCTTTCTCCAAAATATCGGGCATTTAAGGGTGGAGAGAATTGTCGAATATCCCATGTTAGGCAAACAGGCCGACTATAGGGATGCCATAAGCCATTATGGTTTCAAGTTCATTGACCTTGCTGTTGTTGTTTTTGATGTGACGGACAAGCGCAAGCAGAAAGATTTATCATCAGCGCAAACCATTAACCTCCCTATAGGCTACAAGGTAGTACCTTATAGGGACATTTATTTTGAGGAGCTTTCAAATGCTGTTTATTTATCGTTCCAAAACTCCAGTGATGTTAATTTCGACCCGAGGTTCTTATCGATCGAGGGCTCGAGAGATGTAACAGACAAGATTGTAAATTCAATCTATGGCAGGTTTATACCGCAAGCTTCCAAGGTGCTCTTGCATGAGAATAAACTTGTCGGCTTCTGTCTTGCAAACATCACGGCAGGTTCGATAGGAAACATTCCATTAGTAGGTATTGTTCCCGACCACAGAGGTTTGGGCTTATCCAGAATACTTCTAAAATCTGTTATGGAAGATTTAATAAAATCCGGCAAAATAGGATTTATCAGGCTGTCTGAAGTGAATGCCAGTGTAGATGTAAACAACACCAGTGCGTATAAAATGTACAAAGAAGTTGGTTTTGAAGAATCATACGTTTATCCGCAAGCATACCTGCCTAAACTCGGCTCTTAATTTTTTAGGGCGCTTTCACTGCAAGGTGATATTTTGGTTAATAGTTCAGTAGTAAAATAAGAGGAAAATATGAAAGACAAAGATTTTTTGATGATACCCGGACCGACACCGGTGCCGGAAAGAGTGCTTCTTGCAATGGCAAAACATCCGATAGGACACAGAAGCAGTGAGTTTTCGGCGATTATTAAACGCTGCCACGATAATTTAAAAAAAGTTTTCCAGACAAAAAATGATGTATTTATTTACACTTCATCAGGTACGGGTGCAATGGATGCGGCTTTAGGCAATCTTTTAAACAGGGGCGACAAAGTACTTTCGCTTGTTATAGGAAACTTCGGCGAGCGTTGGGCAAAAATAGCAAAAACCTACGGGGCGCAGGTGGATACCATTAAAGCAGATTTTGGCAAAGCTATAAACCCCGAAGACTTAAAAACAAGGCTTGATGCCGATGTGAACAAAGAGATAAAAATAGTCACACTTACTCACAACGAAACTTCAACAGGCGTTACAAATCCCCTAAAAGAGCTTGTTGCAATTATAAAAGACCATGGCGCGCTTTCTGTAGTTGACGGCATAACTTCAATCGGCGCTTTAGATTGTAAAATGGATGAGTGGGATATAGATGTTCTGATTTCGGGTTCCCAAAAGGGATTTATGATACCTCCGGGTCTTGCTTTCCTTGCTGCAAGCGAAAAAGCGTGGAAAGTTCACGAGCAGTGCGAGTATCCTAACTTCTATTTCAACTGGTCGCAGGCCAAAAAGTCACACGCAGCGGACACAACTCCCTGGACGCCTGCAGTTAACCTGATAGTAGCGCTTGATGCGGCTCTTGAAATGATAATTGAAGAAGGCTTGGATGAGGTATTTAAACGCCATACGAAAAATGCCCTTATGCTGAGAGAAGGCATTAAAAATATGGGCTTGGAACTTTTTGTCCCGGATGAAAGCATAGCTTCACACGCTATTACTTCTGTCCTTCCGCCCCATGGCGTGAGTGTTCCGGACATAAGAAAAACCCTGAAAAATGACTATGATATAGTTGTTGCTAACGGCCAAAATGACTTGAAAGACAAAATTTTCAGAATGGGTACATTGGGCTATGTTTCAGAGCGCGATGTTCTTACGGCTCTTGCGAGCTTGGAAGCTACTATTAAGAAGCTGAAAGGGTAGGAAAATGGCTAGAGTATTAATAACGGATAAAATAAATCAAAAAGCGGTAGATATCGTTGAAAAAGTGGCAGAGGTCGATAACCTCCCCACTATGAGCGAAGACGAGCTTGTGGAAAATATCGGCAAGTATGATGCCATTTTGATACGCTCCGAAACCAAACTTACAAAAAAGGTTTTGGACGCTGCAAAAAATATGAAAATAATAGCCCGTGCAGGCGTAGGGGTAGATAACATCGACCTTGATGCGGCAACGGCAAACGGCATTATTGTAGTGAACTCTCCTGACGGCAACACTATAGCTGCGGCAGAACATACTATAGCAATGATGCTTTCAATGGTGAGAAATATTGCTGATGCCAATGAAAGCATTAAAAAAGGCGAGTGGGCACGCTCACAATACACCGGTATTGAGGTTTTTAACAAAACACTGGGCGTTATCGGTTTTGGTAAAATAGGACAGCACGTTGCAAAAGTTGCTGTAGCTCTTGGTATGAAGGTGCTTGTCTATGACCCGTTTTCATCCCGTGAAACGGTTGAAAGGTTTGGCGCCACATACGTTGAAAAGCTTGATGACCTATGGCCGCAGTGTGATTTTATAACCGTTCACACGCCTAAAACAAAAGAAACCGCCAATATGATAAACAAGGACACTATTTCCAAGATGAAAAAAGGCGTTCGCATAATAAACTGCGCAAGGGGCGGCATTGTAAACGAGAAAGACCTTGAGAGCGCACTGAACTCCGGACAGGTGGCAGGTATTGCAATAGATGTATTTGAAGACGAGAAAAACATAAAAGACTGTGTACTTTTAAAGTGCGGCAAGAATGCAACTTTGACGCCTCACCTGGGTGCGAGTACTTCAGAGGCGCAGATTAACGTCGCAATTGATGTTGCACAACAGGTGGCGGAAGTGTTAACGGGCGGCAATGCCTCAAGTGCCGTAAATATCCCTTCTTTAAAAAATGAAAAACTCGAGCCGGTTAAAGAATATATGGGTCTCGCGGAAAATATCGCAAGCTTTGCGCAGCAAATTTCCGACGGCAGCCTCAAGTCAATAGAGATTGAAGTGCGTGGAGAGCTCGCAAATGTTGACATTTCACCTCTTGAGACAGCTATATTAAAAGGCGTTCTCTCGAGCCATCTTGACGGCATAAACTATGTGAACGCTCCGTTTATCGCTAAACAAAGAGGCATAGACGTTTCCGTTAAAAAGTCGCAAAAGTCTGTCGACTACATAGGCTCAATCCGCGTGAAACTTTCTTGCGAGAAAGAGGACGCAAATGTTGCAGGCGCGCTCATACTTGAAGATGTCCAGCGTATAGTAAAAATTAACGACTACAACCTTTCTGTAGAACCTGCACCGCATATGCTCCTTGTTCCTCACGAGAACAAGCCGTCAATGATTGCGAAAGTTGCTACTGTTCTGGGTAATGATAATGTTAACATTTCAAAAATGGAAGTCGCGCAGAAAAAACCTGAAAAAGAAGACGGCATAAGTATTATGATTATAAATACGGATAATTCCGTTTCAGAAGATACCCTGAAAAAGATTTCCGATATAGACGGGATACAAGGCGCAAAACAAGTAGCGCTTAATCTTCAATAACAGCCGCGGAAATCGATATATTTTGAATAAAGTCTTTTTCTGAAATCTCCGTTATTGCCCAACGAACAGGCGTGACGGAGATTTCTTTAAAATAATTTTCTATTATATCAAGCGTTACGGGCTCCGCGCACTCTGCTTTAAAAGTTTTACTCACAATCTTCATTGACACATAATATCACAATCGCAACTTTTGCGTGCGGGGCAAAGATTAAGGAGATAATCCTGTTTTTTGAACAGACTGTGTTTCAGCGGGCTTGGTGTCGTCATTCTTTTGTTCTTCGACCAAAAAATCACACGGACAAAGTGACCTGATATACTCTTTAAGCTCTTTTTTCTCACAATTCATCCATTTGTTGAAGCACATGCGTGTTCTCCAGTCTAACTCCCACCTGACATCTTCTTCAAATGTTCTTACACACTCTTTTAGTTCATTTACGGTATCTTTTATACATTTTTTCTGCGTCCTTACCTCACCTGCACAACAACAGTCACTTGTAATAATCTTGCACAACTCTGCATTCTGACATCTTAATTTCCCGAGAAGCGGCCTTGCGCAAGCCTTAAGGCTTTTGTAATAGCCATCCATTCTGCAAGATACTTCCGGACATACACAAAGGTCATCTTTAAGCTGCGCAAATTTCTCATCGAAGTATTGCTCACAGGGGTCTTGCTTGCCGTTGATGTGTCTGTCGGGATAATATCTATTGCTCGAACCCCCTTTAGGGAGTTCGCTTTCACCTACCGGATTCTGTTTTTCCGGCGAAAAAGTTGGAGCGTTATCCTGCCTCGCTTCCGGCACAATGCTTTCCTCTGCGAATACAGCGGATGACAGACAGAAAACCATGCAAATAATAAAAGCTGTATGTGCGAATAATTTTTTCACTTATAAACCCCTCTAAGGGTCTAATTTTATATTATCGGGAGATAAATATATATTACTCGGTAGGGTAGAATGAATTGCACAAAAAACGCACAACAGATATTTTAAAACTAAGAAAGATTAAAGAATATATAAGCTTAGAAATCCTTAAAACACTTACTATAACTGAAACCAAAAAATTTGCGCCACCCGCGATTCGAACGCGGGACCTATCCCTTAAAAGGGGAGTGCTCTACCAACTGAGCTAGTGGCGCAAATTCCATGCAAATGTTATTTAATTTTCAATTTGTTAAATTTTGTCTTTTCTCACCCAGTTGGCAGAGCTTTATTACATACTCCGCGAGGCAAGTCCTCGCTCGGCAACTGAGCTAGTGGCGCAAACTAAACAGTATTAAACTTTCAAAGCTTTCAGCCTAAAATATCCTCGGCTAATTGTGTACTTCGACAATACCAAGAACAAAATCTTGCGTCAACAATATTTTTAAAATTTCCACTCTGCATTTGGATGCCTTAAAGTCTTATCCAACTTTCCGGTATTATAGTTGCACTGCTGTACTTTTTGCCCGCAAACCATCTTTTAGGTGCTATGACCGTTTTGTGGGGATTGTCATTAAGCCACGCTCCCCACCAGGAAAATGAACTGTTGGCAATGATATTATGTTCGCAAAGACTCATAAGGTGCATGTCTTCTATTCCCCTGCACCCTTGTACAAGATTGAAATCTCCAAAGCAGCAGTGCGCATACTCTATATCATCTGAAAATATAAAAAACTCAGGGTTGTTGGTTTTTTCTCTTATGGTCGAAATGGCATTTCTATAATATTTGGTTAAATCAACTTCGTGATGAGGGTTGCCTACGTAGTCTCCGCGCCTGATATGCAAACTTACGGAATTAGCGGCGGTTATGCGCTTGGCATACTCACCTGCGGTCTCACTCAAAGGGCTTTTTAAGGTAAAGTCTTTTCTTATAACATCAGAAGCATCAATGAAATATTTTTCACACTGCCAATAGCCCCTAAAGTACCCGTTTTTTCTGGACTTTGCATATTTTGCGTTGTACTTCAGTGACTTTTCTTTTATGTAGGTGTTATTAAAAAGTCGTTTTTTCTTAAGTTCTTCGATTTCTTCTTCTGTAGCAATTTCGGGATTAATGTCAAAAACTTCAAGTTCGTATTTCCTGAGAGAATATGTTTCAAACGGAGTGACGTCGAGCTTAAACTCCGTCCTGCTTCTTAAAGAAAGAGCACGGGCAAAAGCATATTGAAACATTTGATTACCCAGTCCGCCTAATATCTCTACTATAATCATAAATTTTATTTTATACTAAAATAAAAAAGATGAATATACTCTTTATCATAGTTCTGTATTTCGGTTTTATAAGTCTCGGGTTGCCCGACCAGATACTCGGAGTTGCCTGGCCGGATATGAGAAGAACGTTTAATTTGCCGCTTGATCATGCGGGAATAATTATTATCGCCGTTTCTCTTTGTACAACCATTTCGAGTTTTTTAAGCGGATACCTGCTTCGTCGCTTTTCTATATCGTCAATACTCATCGCAAGCGCGGCTCTCACGTCTTTCGGTATGCTCCTATATGGCTCCAGTCCTTATTGGTGGTTGATAATTTTGGCTACAATACCCCTTGGTCTGGGTGCCGGCGCAATTGACAGTGTTTTGAACGACTATGTTTCAAAGAATCTCACCTCAAGACATATGAACTTTCTCCATGGCTTTTGGGGTATAGGCGCCACTCTCGGACCTGCCATAATGACGCTTTGTATTTCGTTAACTCACAGTTGGAGGGTAGGATATATTACAATAGGTATGGTTCAGTTTGTGCTGCTTACGTTGTTTTTTGGTACCCGAAAAATGTGGAAAAAAACAAATACGAAAACAGAAGTAAGTGCTAAAGAACCATATAAGCTTAACCTTTTTACCCCCGCACCCCTGACAAGTGTGCTGCTGTTTTTTGTCTACTGTGCGCTTGAAGGCTCCATAGGTGTATGGTTTTACAGTATACTTACCGAGTTCAGGGGTGTGAATAAAGGGTTGGCAGGAGCGTTTATAGTTGTGTACTGGTGCTCTTTAACAGTGGGAAGGTTTGTATTAGGGTGGCTTTCAGAGAAGATGAATTGTTCCAAAACTATTTCTTTTTCAACATACGGCGTTCTTTTAGGTACAATACTCCTGTTTTTTGACAACAGTCTGCTCACACTTTTGGCCTTGATGATAACCGGCGCTTCACTGTCGGGCATATACCCATGCATGATGTTTGAGACCTCATATCGTTTTGAAAGCAGGGCAGCTTCAGTACTTACGGGGTATCAGGTTGGCTTTGCCTGTTTGGGCTATGCTCTCTTGGTTCCTTTAGTCGGAATGATAATTGAAAATTTCGGCCTTGCGCTTTTTGTTCCCATTCTTATCCTTATGGCAATTTTACTTATTATTATGGATAAATTCCTGCATAAGATATTAAAACTTAGTTAAAACTCCCTTGCCAATTTTTCTTTTATTGCTATAATAAGTGAGCGAGAGTAAAGAAAAATTTATTCTTCTTTATCGAGCGGAAATATTCCTTGTAGCTTCAGTGCAGAATGCACAGCCGAATGGCAAAACGGAGCAGCGGAGCCGGAAATGACAATTGAATAATGGAAATATTCCTCAGTAGCTCAATGGCGGAGCAACCGGCTGTTAACCGGTAGGTTGTTGGTTCGAGTCCAACCTGGGGAGTTTTTTATAAAAATGGCACTTTCGCAATGAAGGCGCCATTCTTGCTAGTTTGAATGCTGTCCGATATAGACTTTTATTTTTTTAAATCGCACTGTTTTTTCGTCTCATTCCATCCCCAGCCATACTTTAAACAGTTTTCTTTATTGATTTTAATTTTCCCATATTCTGTGTTAAGTTCCAGACCCTCCGAGCATATCGCGCTATCAAGGCAAAAATCTTCGTCAAACTGGTATTTTACAGACGGCAAAAAGTTAGCAGAGGAAAAATAAATAATCAATATAATTAAATAAACTATTTTAACAATTTTCCCAGTTTTCATAAAAAATATCAACCAAGTGAAAATTGGCAACAACAGAGAAAGCCAAATATAAAAATTAATTTGCCCATCGCTTCCATTTTTTGTTGAAACCGTAATTAAGCAGCCTAAACAAAAAAGTGTAAAAACCAGGCAAAATAATATTTTTAATACAACTAAAATAATTTTTGCCAATAATTTCATCATAGCCCTATGATATTAAAGTCTTTCTGTTTTTTCAACTCTGCCAAATATAGTCCCTACGTCTTTGACTGATTCGCCGCACTGTCCTTCCTCGTGCCCCTTGCGTATTCCATATTCATCAGCCTTTATATCTTCCATACAGTCGTTCCATGTTTCTTCAAAATCCTTTTTTTTCACAATAACCTTATAAAGCAAATCTTTTATTTCTTTCCCTATACTTAAAATATGCGCAGACAACTACCCAATTTTACCAAGCTGAGTTGCCTCACAATTTGCTTTAGCATGGTAATATTTATCATAACCCCTAAACTCCTCCATTTCAGCTTTGTTACTGACAAAAATATCATAAGCTGCCATTGCTTCTTCACAAGCATCACAGCCGCCGTTTGATACCCAAATATATTTTACTTTTATATTTTCAATACCGCCTTTTAATGTAGTCATTTTTCTATCCCTTCAAATCTTCACAAATTGTACAAACTAATTTATCTGTATTTATACGCGAATTGTTTTTTGTATTAAAAACCACATTTGCAATTGCGCCCAAACGGATGTATTTCTTAATAACCCTTGGTGTGTAATTTTTACAAATATCGCAAAAACAAGCCAAGGTTTTCTTGCCGAAATCACCATCCTCTTTCAATTGTCTTTTGGTTTGTATTATGGAATCTTTTTTATTTTTGTTAAGCAGGTTTAATCCTACTTGAAAGTCTTTCATTGCTTGCTCCATTCCTACTTTTTCAATGTGTTTTTTCATAAAATTTTCAAGCTCTGATATTGCAAAATTTACATCGACACCAGTAATTGTTCTTTTGTGTAAATTATTTCTGCCATAAAAACTGCCCATTAATCCAAAAAGACTATGTAGTTCATGTTTTGCGCCGTCAATTAATCCGGCACTATGCAAGTGGTTATACCTATAAACACAATTGCACATTTCGTTTAGAATATTATATGCTCGAATTATTTTATCCCTAAGCCTTTTGGGCAGTTTCAGTATATTTTCATGGTTATTAGCAATAGAACTTGCCCATTGTTTTATATAGTCACTTTCTAGTCTATTTATTGTTTTTGTTATTATAGTGCTTAAGTCGTTCAAAACGGCTCCCTTTCCTTTTTTAATTAATAAACACATATTTATTAATATAACATATCTTATATATTTGTCAATGATTGTTTATTTTTATATTTTTGATACAATGTTTATATGAAAATCCAAGGAGATATTATGCATCCAAAACACGTACAGCTTGAAAAATTTGGGATAATGTTAAAGGGCAGAAGAAAAAATATATCTGTGTTTAAAATATCTAACCTTGTCTTCAACTGTTGCCCCGTGGGATGGGAGTTGTTTTATACCTGGCGACTTCATTACTTGCGTTTAAATAATTATTTGTTCAATGCCCCTCATGTCAATTTTCAGCTTTTCAATTAAAAAAAACAGAGCTAATAATATACGGTAAGGTGTTTTTGTTGCGCAAATTTTCTTCTTTGCGATACTTATAAAGCTATGCAAGTCAGTTTTTGTTCAAAATATAAGTTTATCAGTACCGATGAATTTTTGCTTAGATTTGATTTCGATGAAGAAGCTGTGATGGTTGAAACTAACGAAACAGCTGAAACGGCTGTGGAAAGTGGTAAAAATATCTATACTGTGGGAGCGGGACCTTGTACTGTGTATGGTATCGGCATAAATAAAAACTCTCCCCGCGCTACACTCGGGCATCATACTTCTGTTCCGGACAAAATAACTAATGCTCTGCCTGAACTTGAACAAGACAGGAAAAAGGGTTTTATAATAGGCGGATGGAGGTTTCCTCCGGATGAGTTTTTTGAGAAAACTAAAGCAAAATATAGAGAAAATAATGTTCAGGCGACAATTTTCTGGGGTCAGAACACGGATTACTATAGCGATGTCTGCTATGTTCCAAAGGAAGATACCGTCTATATTTCAACAACAAGTAAATATGATGACAAATATATAGATAATGTGGAGCATCTAAAACGCGTCTTTCAGACTATAGAAATTGCAAAGGGGGATAAAGTTTACATAGGCAGCAAGAAAATTAATTCGCTGGATATTATGACCTAATTTGCTTATAATAGCAATATCGGTAAAAGGATTTAATCAACCGTGACTGAAATTAATGATTTTAACCAACGTGCGTACGGAATAAGCAGTTATAATAAACAACCAAAGCCGTCAAACGGCATCAAATACGAAATGAAACCTGATACCGCCGAGTTCAAAACAAAGGGCGGCAGTATGGATGCTTCGGTTAAACAAATCGTCGATAAATTTTCAAAATTCGGCTCCGTAGACGCTATTGTTTTATCAGGCTCAAGAACAGGAATTGTGCCCAACAAAGAATCTGACTATGATATTTATATTTATTCATCCCAAAAAGTCCCCATTGATTTTAGGGAAAAAATTGCAAATGAATTTTCTACAGAGTATGAAGTGGGCAATGACTTTTTCGGCGATGGCGATGAATTGATTTTACCCAATGGTGTCGGGGTAGATTTAATGTATCGGGATATTGACTGGGCAAAATCTGAAGTGAAAAGAGTTTGGCAGAATAAAGACGCTTCAGTCGGGTTTTCAACGGCTTTTATTCACAATTTAAAAACTTCTAAAATTTTGTATGATAAAAACGGACAATTTGCCGAGATTAAAAGAGAATTGTCTACAGCTTATCCTGATGGGCTGAAAACAAATATTGTTGCAAAAAATTATCCTGTACTTCGCTCTAAGATGACAGCGTCTTTTTATGAACAAATCGAGAAGGCAGTTAAACGAAACGATTTATTTAGCCAAAACCACCGTACAACAGCGCTTTTAAACAGTTACTTTGATATTATTTTTGCAATAAACGGGCAGACTCACCCCGGTGAAAAAAGGCTGGTTGATTGGGCTGAAAAAACTTGTCCGGTTTTACCTTCGAATTTTAGGGAAAACGTTGAAGAGGTTGTCAAAAATGCTAGCAGTAAGGATGTTTTAAAAAGTCTCGATAAAATGCTTGACGAGCTTGACGTTGTTTTGAAGAAAAAAAACTATATTTGATTGCGAAATGAAACCGGGGATAGTGAAGACATAGTCAAAAAGCTGTTTCCCCAGCCAGTTAAGTAAATAAACTGTTACCGATTTTCAAGTTTTAGCCTTATTTAATCCACCCTTGTTTTCGGAGGATTTCAGGTAAGCCTGCTTTTATTTCTTCCATAGAATTCTGTGCCCCAATGGAATCTTCTCTACCTTTAAAGAACTCTTCTAATTCATTACATTCTCTGGTCCAATCAAATTTTATACTTTTGATATTTTCTTGCTTGTCACTACAGCATTCTGAAATACTGATTGTTTCTGTTCTCTGAAAACCAGAGCTTTCAAAAGGAGAACTACCATACCCAATTCCTGTTGCATTTTCCGTTAACCCGAGATAATTACATCTTTCAGCCAGTAAATCAGCCAACATTAATGGAAAATTTTCCCAACGATGGTAAAACTCCTGTTTTTCGAAAGTTTCATAAACCTTGTCTAAATCCAAATATAAATCATCAGGAAAATTATTATCATTTACTTGATGCAATGCCTCATTTAAAAGTATATTTTTTCCGGAAAAAGACACTGTATCTTCTTTGAGCGGTGATAGGGAGTTTATTGTACTATGTGTCTTTGAATAATTTTTATTAGATACCGAATAATTTTGAATAGCATTTATTTTCATTAATTAAGTCCTTCTTTCTATAAACGTGTTTATTTACTTTGTGTCACTTTCATATTTTTCTGCCGGATTTATTATTTCTCCCTGGCCGCTCGAGTTTTGTTGAGGCTTCTCATTGGTCTTGTTTGGCTTGACCCAAAATGTACAGTACCGTGAACTCTCATATTTCCTCATTTCTATAATTTTTTATTTTTACAATAAAGAAGAAATATAACATAACTGGCACATATAAAACATGTAAAAAAATTATTTGTCATACAAATGAATTACCGCAGTTATTTACAAATACAATAAACACAATACCAGCTGCTTTTACGACGCATTTCCAGAATAACCAAATTCTAAGCTTGTCTTACCCTAGAGTTTTTAATAAAAATCAGAGGCGCTTTTGGCGCCTCGCTTCAAGCCAAATACTATCTACTTATTCAAAGTTTCCTGGACGTCTTCTTTGATTTCCTGTCCTTTATCCTCTGCTGCTTCTTTGGCGTCATGCAATCTATTTTCAATGCGTTTTTTCTCATTGTCCACTTTATGCTCTACTCTCTTAGCTTCATTATCCACTTTATGTTTAATTTTCTTTACTTCTTCACCTGTTTTCTCTTTCGCTTTTTTGACGTCGCTTTTTACTTCGTTTCCGATTTCCTTACTTTTGTTTTCTATTTTTTGTATTGTTGAAGGTTCCGGCGTAAGCAGTTCTTCTACCGAAGCATCTTCGGCATAGACAGAGCACAGAGAAGTGCACAATAATGCTGCCGCTAAAATTAATACTTTTTTGTTCATAATTAATCTCCTCAAGTTATACAAGTCAAAAGTATATTTAAAATAATCTGTCTGCAATTACCCTAAAGGGTAATACCCTACAGGTAAAAGTAGTGCCTGTTTAAATATTAATAAAATAACTAATAGATAAAAAGAGAAAGCTTTAGTATAATAAAGGCCTCATAAGTAAGGAGTCTATTATGAAAGCAATTATAGGTGTTAAACTTGAACATCGTGAAAATACTGCAACAGAACTGCAAAAGATAGCAACACAGTTCGGATGTGACATTAAAACAAGAATAGGTCTTCACGATGTCCACAACAATGTTTGCGAAACTTCGGGCATCATTCTTTTTGAAGTAATTAAAAATGCACAGGAGTTTGAGGCTGCGCTTAAAGGGATAGAAGGCGCTGCTGTAAAGTCTATGACTTTTTAGTGCAAAAAACTTCTAAAAGACTTGTCTCGCGGTCAGTATAAACCTGCATTGAACTACTTTATAAGTGAAGAATACTTCATAAGACTTCCTATATTGTTCGACTCAATTGCGGTGTTAATATCTGTCTTCATATTTTCTAATTCTTCGCCGCTCAACAGAGTAAGGTTTTCGGGAAGCTCAATGTCGTTTGTTATTTTGGTTTTATGAAAACCTTCATTTAAGTCCAAAAAGTCTTTATACGTTGCCAGAATTTTTACATAATCAGCTTTCGGGACATAAGTTTGGTTCAGGTAATACTTGCTGTCACGGTTAAGACCGCCGTTGACGTACGCTTCCAGCGCATTAATCTCATACATGGAGCCTTCTTTATCGTATTCACTTTCAAGGCAAGGATTTCCTTCAATCTCTTCTCCTGCCTGTGTTTTAATGTATGATGCCCAGAGCATGCAGCCCAGATAAAACGCCACATTATCATCAATAGCCTTTATGGCATTGGGATAGAGTGTTTTAAAGCGGAGCTTTTTACTTTGGAGGGAATGAGGTCCCGTGAGCGCAAAGTGCAGGTCTTCAAAGGTTTTTCCTATACTCCCTACTATTTTGCCGTACCCCGGGTCAAAAAGCACACTCATCTGTACCTCCCATAGAAAGACTTATCAGGATGGTTTGAATTAGAAAGAACTATCTCCCTGTATTCGTTTTTATCAATATCCACACCCATCTTTTTAATGTCTACTTTAATTTTGGGTTTTTTGCCGCTGCCCTTTTCTTTGTCTTTGTCTTTTTCTTTCATTGTTGTATTATACCCGTATGAAAAAGAAAATGAAACCCGGGCCCGAACCCCGGTTAGAACTTTTAGCCCCTGCTCAAAATAAGGAGTGCGCGATAGCTGCTATAAAATACGGCGCCGACGCTGTTTATATGGGCGCTCAGGCATATGGCGCCAGAAGTAAAGCGGGCAACTCACTTGAAGATATTGAAGAAGTTGTAAACTATGCCCATAAGTTCTATGTAAAAGTCTATGTTACGGTAAATACAATTTTAGATGATAATGAAATCCTTGAAGCCCGAAAGCTTATATGGAAACTGTATGAGATTGGCGTGGACGCCGTCATTATACAGGATTTTGGTCTTTTAGAATTGGCAAAGGATTCCAAACTCCCCCCGATTAAGCTTTTTGCAAGCACCCAGTGCGACAACAGAACCTTGGAAAAAATAAAATTCTTTGAAAACATAGGGGTTTCCCGTGTTATTTTGGCAAGAGAACTGTCCCTTGAAGACATTAAGAATATTTGTAAAAACACCGCTATTGAGATTGAAACTTTTATACACGGCTCACTGTGTGCGAGTTACAGCGGACAGTGCTATTTGAGCTATATTTGCGGCGGACGTTCGGCTAACAGGGGAGAATGCGCGCAGGTATGCCGCAAAAAATATACGCTGATTGACGACAGCGGGAAAATTTTACTAAAAGACAAGCACCTGTTAAACCTCAAAGATTTTAATGCCTCAAAACACATAGATGAACTTGTAGGAGCAGGAGTTACGTCTTTTAAAATCGAAGGCAGAATGAAAGACATAAACTACATAAAAAATGTTGTATGCTATTACAGGCGGCTTTTGGATAAGTACCCCAAAACATCTTCGGGTAAAGTGTTTTTTGACTTTGAGCCGAACCCCGAAAAAAGTTTCAACAGAGGTTTTTGCAGTTATTTTTTGGACGGCGGCAAAGAAGATATTCACAACTTCGACACCCCGAAGTCAATGGGCGAGAAACTGGGTAAAATTACCGAAGTCGGTAAAAATTATTTCTCTATTGACACAAAAAGCAAAATTGCCCCTCAAGACGGACTTTGCTTTATAGTTAACGGTGAACTTACGGGCTGTCTTGTCAACAGCATTGAAGGAAAGAAAATCTACCCCAACAAAATGCCCCTCTCTCTTGTCCAAAATCAAAATCAAGAAGGAAATTTGGTCTACAGGAATGTTGATGCCGAATTTGAAAAAACTTTAAATAATTCAAAAACTGTAAGAAAAATAGGCGTAACATTTGAGGTTTATGAAAATGCCCTTGTGGCAAAGGACGAAGACGGCAATGTCGCAAGTATACCTTTTGAAGCTGAAGAAATTGCCCAAAACCAGGATAGGATGAAAGAATGTTTTGTTTCTCAACTCCAAAAAACAGGCGAAAGCAATTTTTATGTTGAAGACATTGAAATTAGCGCAAAAGTTTTTCATTTTTTGCCTGTTTCAAAAATAAATGAACTGCGCCGCGAGATTTTTGTTTTACTTACAGAAGAGCGAATCAAAAGTTATACATGCGATGTCCAAAAACAAATAAGGACAGCGGTTTTTCCGCAAGAAAAACAAAATATTAAGGGAGATTACAAATTAAACATTCATAATAGATTTGCAGAAAAGTTTATGCAAGAATGTGGATGTCATATTCAGGAATTTTCCCTCGAGTCTACAAAAAGAGTGAGCAAGCGCTGTGATGGCGGGGTGAAACAAGATTCTTTAGAGACAACAAGTCAAAATAAAGAGTTGATGAGATGTAAATACTGCATAAAACAAGCCATTAATAGATGCAGGAGTAAAGAAAAATTATATCTTACCGATGACAAAAAAAGAAAATTCAAACTTGAATTTGACTGTAAAAAATGTGAAATGGTATTAAGTAAGGAGAAGACATGAAAAAAATTCTGACAATTCTTGTAGCGTTTTTCATGGGTGCAACGGCATCTTTTGCTGCTACAAACTGGGATTCCGCGGCCGCCGTAAACAGGGTCAACACGATAGGTAAAAAACTTATGACGGCCAGCAAGCTGCCTCAGGGTATTACATTCAAAGTTTCTGAAGAAGATCATGTAAACGCATACGCCAACATTGATAAAGAGGTATATGTGTATAAAGGACTTTTGGAATTTGTTGCAAATGACCAGGAACTTGCTGCGGTAATCGCCCATGAGATAGGCCATATTATAAATGCGCATTGCGCAAAACAAGGTATTATCAACTATGGTGCAGACATAGCGGCTTCAACGGCTGCCACAAAACTAAGTTCAGGTGCTTCAACCGCACTCGGCACGGGCAAAGAGTTGGCTATGTTAAAAATGAGCAGGACAGATGAATATGACGCAGACCTTACAGGCATTGACCTTATGGTTAAAGCGGGATATGACCCCAGAGCTATGATTTCTGTTCTGAATAAAATTTGCGAAAACTCTGTAGATGTTTTCTCTACACACCCTTCGGGAATTAACCGCTTAATGAACATATATGACTATCTGGCCTATGCTTACCCTGCAAAAGTTGCGTCAGCATACGGGACTGATTCATATGCAAATGCAATTACGGCCATAAATACAAACGTGACAAAAAGAAACAGCAAGAAAAACGGGGAAAAGAAACATAACGAAAAAATGGTCAAACTTGTAGAAAAAAGAGCAAAACAAATGGCTAAAAATACAACAAGGTCGGATGACCCTTGGACCAAAAGTGTAACAGTTATAAATACCCTGAATGCAGTTACGCAACCTTAGTAAATAACTTTTTATACTCTAATAAAGACCGCCTTTGGGCGGTCTTTGATTTGTATAGTTTATAAATCTTCTCTCAATATTTCAGTTTTTTTATAAAAATACTCATAGCCCTCTTTGTAAGCTTCGGCAACTATTCTTGCGAACCTTTTTCCCGTACTCCAGTATGATGTGTGGGCTGCGGCAAATGTTCTTCTTGAAGAGCGGTCAGATTTGTCATAAAAAAGTCCTCCGTTTGATTTAATGGGGAGTCCTGCAATCTTTTCTACCTGCTCAAATGTTACGTTCTGGGTGGTCGGGAACCCTAGCGGGTCGTCAGAGTAGTTTACCGTGAGCCAAAAAAGGCTGTTTTCAACAATGTATTTGTACATAAAAGAATTTATCTCTCCCAATTTGTACCTTGGGTCTGAAAGTTCGGAATAAAAAAGAACAAGCGGACTGGCATAGTTTATTACCCCCACCAGTGTATCCGGGGGAACGCAATAAGTATCGGTATACTCATCAAGACTTTCCAGATTTTTTCTAAAAGCGTGTATGCTTGGGTTCACTGTAACATTGCTGTCAAGACTGTATGTCACAAGATTGGCTTTAAAAATTGCTTCTACACAGGTATTTTTAGGGGCAATTTCAGTAATTGCCTTTATATAAGCCTCTTCCCTCGCAGAGTTTTCTATACTTGCAAGTTCGTTTAAGTCCACTATGGGCATCTTGTTGAGAAGATATTGATACGAAACAAAAGAGCCCGCACTGTATCCTAAAAGTACAACTTTGTTTCCCTTCTTGTATTCCTCCATTACTTTTTTGTGTGTCATATTTATGACAGGCATCATATTTGGTATTTTTGCCACCCAAATTGCATCATGGAGGCATGTGGCAATCAATTTTCTTGCAAAACCTGCTATTTTCGGACTTTTAAGACTTAAAAAATTAATTTCCTCCATCAGGAATTCAATTTCGGCCTTACTTAACTCCCCCCAATACACATGGGCAGCTTCGGGGCTAATCTCCCGTCCTTTCAACATTTTTTCTTTTGTCAGTGGGTCTGCTTCAAGAGTTTCCTTTAAATAAGGGTGAAACTTGTTTGTCCCGTCAAAAAACCAATCTTTAGACTTCTCGTCATTAGTGTTCGACCCGTTTATATAAATGAAAGTAACACTCTCTTGAGGAGTGTCTTTCACTTCGACTTCTTCGATTGCGTATGTATATGTAAAACTGCCCGCTAAAAATACAGCAGCTAAAAACAGAAACTTTTTCATGATAAACATAGTGCAAGTACTCCTTTGCTAATATACTAGCATCCGGAGATACACTTTTGCAAATTATGAATCAATAACTAACCTTTGCGTTAACCTGTCAAACTCACTGCTTAACAGTTTCTCGTTTTTTTCATCCTTTAAGAAAGCAATAATTTCTTCACTTTTTGCCGCCCCGAGCTGTCCGATAGCAACCTCTTTTGCAATGCCGCTATTGTTGTCATACACCCTTGCAATAAGTCTTTTTAAAGATGCATCATCAGAAATTTCATCCTTGATTATAGAAAGAGTATTTGTAAAATTGGAATATTTGCTGTTTGGAAACTCGGTACAAGGGTATTTGCCGTATCTGGCATCTTCAAGTTTCGCAGTCAGCAAATTCATAGCTTTTTTAATATTTTCCACGTTTGTACAACCTTTCAAACCGCATTCTGAACATCCCCGAAAGGGGACTGTTGTTTTTGGGGTTATATTTTTGGTAATTGCTTTTATCATCATTATTCACCTTTATGCTTTTGAAAGTTCACTGAGACCTTCTTGAGAGAGTAAGTATGCTTCACGTTCACTGAGATTTGCTTTTTGTATAAGTGCCGTCGGAAAGGCTGGAGCTTTACCGAAGCCTATGCCCAATTCCTGTAAACGCATATATTTATAACATTCGGTGAGGTAATTATTATACATAGCATACGACTCTTCGGATAAATTTTCAAGAGTTGGTGTTATTTCCTCATATTTAGCTTTGTTGCTGAAAAGTTTGCCTTTTCTAATGTCGTACGGTACATGCTCGTACTCGGCAAATTTTGTAATTTCAGGCCCCCTTATTTGAAGTTCGCCCAACGCTCCGTTTCTGTGAATTACATTCATCTGCAGTGTCGTATAACCTGAAGCTTTTATGCCCTTGTTGCCGCTTTTATGAATATCATCTGCAGCGGAGTTGACAATAAGGTTTTCTTGGTATTTTTCAAAATGTGTGTCCGCAATAGACTGAACCTGTCTTTTGCTTAAATATGGATAACCTCCGAGACCTGCATAATTGTTAAGCTCAACCAGCTTTAAATCATGATTTTTTATAGCTTTGTTCAGAGCATCAACAAATCCTTGTGTCTGGGCTTCACTCAAACGTGTAACTATTCGCCCTGAAGCAATGTCAAGAGCTTCGAGAACATTTTCATTGTTCATTTCTTCTTTACTTAACTCTCCTTTGAACCATTTTTCGTACAGTTTAGGAGAAAGATTAGCTTTTTTCAGAGTGTCTTTTTTTATATTTTCAATGGTTTCACTATCAAGTTCTTTTAAGACAAGCCTTGTTCCTATGGCGTCCCCTATGAGTTCTCTGCACTGGGGAAGCGAAATAGTTTCATGGTTATTTTTCACTGCTTTTGAAAACAGTTTTGAATATATCGATTTTTGGCTCTTTACTCTGCACTCGATATCACCCAGCCCTTCAAAAGCTCTTTCTACTTCTTCTTTGGCACGAAATTCCTTTTCACGAAATTCCTTCCCCAGTATCATGGCGGGTAAATGCATACCTTCATTTGTTACGGCAAACCTTACCTTGTCCCATAATTGATATGCAGCCCATACTTTCATCCCCCAGTCCAGATTCTTTGTTTCTTGCATCTGTTCTGAACTTAGCGGACTTGTTTTCATGGTTTTTTGATGCGGACAAGTTTGAGCAGCAGTATTTCGAGAAATACTGTATCTTTGGAAACTATTAGAATCTATTCTTATTCCCGGCAAAAATTCATCCTTTACACTTCTTGCTATATTATAAAAACAAAACTATTTAAAAATTGCTTCCAACATATTATTTTGTATGTATAATCTCTTTATGCTGAGAAGTTTGATGCCCATAATTCTACTTACTGTTTCAAATGTCTTTATGACATTTGCGTGGTACGGACATTTAAAATACAAAAATACCGCACTGTGGATTGTCATACTTGCAAGTTGGGGGATAGCATTTTTTGAATACTGCTTTCAGGTACCTGCAAACAGAATGGGACACGGTGTATACAATGTTGCCCAACTTAAAACCATACAAGAAATCATTACACTTATAGTCTTTTGCTTTTTTTCAGTCTTCTATCTGAAAGAAAATATTAAGTGGAACTACGTTGTAGGCTTCGTATTTATAATACTTGCGGCATTTTTTATATTTAAAGAGTGGGCATAATGGGAAAATAAATTTTCCCATTTGCAGCGAACGATAAATTAAAATGGCGCAGCCATTATTTAAAAAGTGGTAGCTAGACGTTGAGGTCTTTAAGCTCCATTGGGGTATGTTCGCTGTTTTCTATACGCGAAATTATTTCCGTAAAACGGCCTTCGGCTTTCAGAAGTATGAGAGCCGCCTGCCATTCACCCCTTGTGAAGCTATCATTTTTTGAAAGGTCATAAAAACCGTTGATACTACTTACTTCTTCATCTGAAATATTTTCAAGATATTGAACAATATCATCGTATCTTTCAAGTGTCAAAGTATAATTGTCGTGGAAGTATTGATTTACAATAGGTTCAACTCCGTGTTTTAAGCCCCATACAACATACCCGGGATAAGCTTTTTGTTCTCCCATATGCTCTGCAAACTTATTTTTTAAGCAGTATATTTCACCCAGTAATTTTCCAAAATGTGCTTTAATTTCTTTGTGCATCATATCTCCTTTCAATTTAAAATATTAAAGGTATTTGATAAAGAGATAACATTCTTGGCTAATGTCTGCAATGCCGTGTCGGGTACTATAAGGGTAATACCAAAAGGGGATTATATGACCCGGGAAGGTTCGGGTTGCTCTTCTTTATTTTCTATGTTATCAACATCTTCTTCGAGGGAAAATATTTTTTTGATATCCTCATTTATTGATTTTAAGGCATTGCGTCTTGTGAGGTCACTGTATGGGGCACCCATATCATATAGTATTTTTGTAAGCTCCACATTCCTCATTTGAACTGCAAGATCCAAAGGCGAATACCCTGCGCTTACCTTTGTTATATCAGCGCCGTTTTTAATAAGTATTTTTGCACCTTCTGTATATTTTTGCGATATAGCATAATTTAAAGGCGTCAAACTTACAAAGGTTAGATTAGGGTCTGCGCCATAATCAAGAAGCAGTTTCAGGATGTCATCATCTCTTGATACGATGGCGCAGGATACAGGAGTTAGTCTGAAGTATTTGTCATCAGGGTCAACGCCTGCGCATAAAAGTCTTTCTGCTATATCAAAATTGCCCGAGAGTATGGCAGCGTATAATGTACGCTTTTTAATGGGAATATTTGAAAATTTGAGCTCTTCTTGACACCTAAGCTGCATCGACGTCATTTCTTCCTTTTGGGCATGAGCTGTTATTTGCAGTGTAGCTAAGACAATAATTAAAGCCAGTATTTTCTTCATTGCATATATACCTCAGTACCCGGAGTTCCCGTCTGAGTCCTTATTTTCGACCTTTCTTCTTTAATTTTTTCTTCAGTTTTTACTTTTGAAAATTCCAAATCTTCTGCCTTGTTGTCTTTTTCGAAAATATCTTTAATTTCTTCATTTTTTGACTGTAATGCATTATAAACTACATAAGGAGAGTATTTTGCATTTCTTTCATATAAAAATTTTACAATTTCCGCATTTTCTTTTTGAACAGCAACATCAAGAGGATATCCCCCTGCTGATTTGATATCCATGTTTGCGCCCTTTTCAACAAGTATTTTTGCTGCCTCACTGTTACCCTTCGATATTGCATAGTTTAAAGGCGTCCACTGTGCAAAAGTTAAGTCAGGGTTTGCTCCGTTATCAAGCAATAAAATGAGGATATCCTGATTCTCTGTTAAAATTGCCTGAGCCAAAGCGCAAGTATCCATAAGTTGAGCGTTAGGGTTTATGCCGCCTTTTAAAAATTTCTCAACTGTCGCATAATCACCTCTGATAACAGCATCATGAAACGGTCTTATACTAAAACCCACAGAATTACTTTTGAGCTCCTTTTGGTACCTGACTTGCTCGGGTGTATATTGCGCCGCATCGGCATGACTAAATTGAAATAAAATGGCTGCAAAAAGAACCGCAAAAAAATATTTTTTCATAAAACCAACCTCCGTAACTTACCTCAGTATATCAAAAAAATTAATGCATAGTATAAAAAAGGGCTTATTGCTTCTTATATTTTAACATTAAATAATTAATATATTTAAATTATTTGCAAAATACAAATTATGATATAATGTGGTACTAGTGGTGGATTTGTAGATATCAATCACAGTACAGTGTGTTTTTAAAGGGGTAACAAATGAACAAAAAAGTTAGAGGAATCAGTGCGCAAATTGCACTTCTGGTTCTTATGGTCGCGGCGACAATGTTTGCTGTTTCCACGATTATTGCGCTCTTCAATGCAAAAGATGCGGCTTATGATAGTGCAAGCGCAAATGCTATAGAGAATTTGCAAGTACCATACAATTTAGCAGAAAGTTTCTACAAAAGGGCTAAAAACGGTGAGATGTCTCAGGAAGAAGCTTATAAAAGATTTGTAGCCGTTATAGATGAATTCAGATTTGGCAAAGAGAATCACAACTACGTCGTAGCAGTTTCTACTGATGGTAAAGTTGTATCCCACAGGGTTAAAGAATATGTGGGAAAAGATGCATCTGAAATTAAAGGACTTGGCGGCAAGCCTTATATTGCAGACATGATGAAAATTGCTAATAAAGACGGCAAGAATTATGAGTTTATAACCTATAAAACAGCCCACATACTAAAAAACAACGAACCTGATACAAGGGTGGGCTCTGCAAGATTGTTTGAGCCATGGGGTATAATTGTTGCAACGGGTAACTATATTTCTGAATATCAGGGAGATGTTATTAACGATCTGATAAAAAGTATAATGATTAACCTCTTGATTCTTACGTGTATTGTTTTAGTTTCATATTTCGGGTTTGCCAGAAGAATAGCTGTAAGGCTAGGCACAATGGCAGATACGCTTTCAAGTAACTCGTTTGCAGTGAGCGAAGCCTCCACCCAACTCAACGGTTCAAATGCGAGACTTGCAGAAGGCGCATCAGAGCAAGCCGCCTCTCTTCAAGAGACTTCTTCTACACTTGAAGAAACTAACTCAATGATTAGAAACAATGCAGAAAACGCTATTCAAATGGCCAATATGACTGGTAAAACAGCACAAGCAATCATGATTTGCCTGAGTGAAATGAAAAACATGGTTGATGCCATGGGAGAAATTAACAACTCAAGCACAGAGATTTCTAAAATTATAAAAGTAATTGAGGAAATAGCCTTTCAAACAAATATACTTGCACTTAACGCAGCGGTTGAAGCGGCGCGTGCAGGTGAAGCCGGAAAAGGGTTTTCCGTTGTTGCGGAAGAGGTAAGAAATCTTGCTCAAAGATGTACACAAGCCGCAAATGACACTTCTGAACTCATTAGTACAAACATCAGACTTGCACATGATGGCGTAAAGGTTGCCAATAATGTGTATGAAGAACTGGAGCGTGTAAATGAGGGAGCCTCTGCTATTTCAAAAATAGTAAATGAAGTTTCCGAGGCAACAAAGGAACAGTCTCGCGGCGTAAACGAAATTAGTCAGGCGGTTGTACAGATGGAAGAAGTTGTTCAAATTAATACAAGGGTGGCAAATGAAAGTGCCGATGCTTCACAAAGACTGTCCCATCAGGCTGAAATTATGTCAACCGTTGTTAACGAACTAAACTTGATAGTTAATGGCGGAACCTCAACAGGTAATGATTTTAAAAAACTGCAAGGTCCAACCGAAAGTTACCAGCTAACCGATAAAATGATGTAAGAAATTTTAATACAGATAACTTAAACGGCGATTAGGTAATATAAATCTAATCGCCGTTTTGTATTGTTATCCCAATATCGCTCTCAAGTCTTTTTGCATTATACCCGGACATCCGCATGGCAGTTTGTCTTCAAGGTCGGGTATATCAATATTGTTTTTGTTGAGATAATTTGCTGCCTGGGCATAAAACACCTCTTCCCCGTGGCTTTTTAAGTGCTTCAAGTGGGCTTTTATTACATTTACCCCGCCTTTTATAATATTTTCCATCACTTTATACTCGTCATACGGTTCTGCTTCACGTTCTTCTATTGCCATAGCACCCGCGGGACAAGTTTTTATGCACGCCCAGAGGCCGTCACAATAAAGGTCACTTACAAGTCTTGCCTTGCCGTCAATTACCTGAAGCGCCCCTTCGGGACAATTCGGTATACAAACCCCGCACCCGTTACATTTATCCTCATCTATTTTTATAATTTTTCTTGTCGCTATAACCATTCCTCCTTTTGTCAAAATTGCAAATTTTTGTCATTGATTCTGTGATTTTGCATAAAATTTTCAAATTCGTTGTTTATACTGTTCAATAAACTGCCCATAATGCAGCAGCATTTTTTGCGCGTTGTGTTGTCTGAAGAAAAAAGGCAATTTTTTTGAATATACTTGCCTTCGATGATTTCGTAAATCTCCATAAAAGTAGAATTTTCCTTCCCTTTGGAGATTTGAAAACCGCCTTTTGGCCCTTTGACGGAAATCAGGTATCCTGCCTTAACAAGTCTTTGCAGCACCTTTGAAAGGTGGTGCTCGGAAATATCAAACTTGTTTGCAATTTCCTTCAAGGGAATAATTTCATCTTTTTTATTTGCGAAATATATCATTGAATGCAGTGCTATTGCTGTTGCCTCAGAATGTGTAATCATATAAACCTCAACATTAGTAATTCCCCGGCCAAGACGGTAAATATTGAGCGAAGAAATGTTTTTATATATGTAATAATGCAAATTTCAAGTACACAATCTTTAAATATGCAAGGCTATATCGGTGCTGTGGTGAGCGGCAATTTTGATGTGCATAAATACAGACTGTCCGCTTCATCTACAGATTCTTTTTCTCAAAATCATGATTTGGACAGTCAGGCAAAGGAGTTAAAAGCAGAGTTTGAGGCAATTCAAAATGAACAAGGTTTTATCGGCAAAGCTTGGGACAAGTGTAAAAATGTATTAAATACTAAATATAGTTCGAAAAAAACATTTGAAGCAATTGAAAAATTTGAAAAGGGCGAATTAAGCAGAGAGCAGGCTCAAAATGAATTAGATAAATACCGCAAAGGGCAGCAAATGAGCGTAGACTTTGCAGGGGACGTTGTTTCTGGAATTGTTGGCCTTGGTGCATTTATGCTTGCCGTTCCGACAGGGGGACTATCCCTTGGCGTAGGTTTGGGGATTACATCAGCCCTCGGAGCGGGAGCGAAAGTCCTGACAAAATACCTTGACGCAAAATCGGGTAAAAGGGAGTATAGGTCAGTCAATTATGACGTTGTCACGGGTGCTATAAACGGTATTCTTGCCCCGATAACAAACGGTCTTGCAAATACTTTGATTAAAAATGTTGCAACAAAAGCAGGGATTAACGTTGCCGTGAAGGGAACACAACAAGCAGCAACGGGCCGCGTTTCAGCTATGATTTTAAATCAGGGCATAAAGCTTACAGGTGTTGGTTTGCCTGCAAAATTTGGCGCAAAGGCTGCTTCAAAGGCAATTGCGCAGCCGCTTAAACTCGGCGCAGCGTTTTTTATGCGCAGTATCTCATTCGGATATTTAGAACATACGGAAAAAACCACCAAACGACGACTTAAAATATTGGCAAAAATTACGGGAAATGAAGAGTTTAACAAGACTGCAGATAAAACAAATATGGACATTGTAAAATATTAAGCCGGTTTTACACCCTCGGCATTAAGAGATATGTAATTTGACTTAGACTTTTGACTTTTTGCGTCTTCGCTTGCTTGGAAAAATCAGAAGTTTTTGAGTTATTGAGTTTTGTAAAATAATAATTTTTATACTCAAAAACAGAAGTTTTTGTATGTTTTCTTTGCAAAATTGCACAGATTTAATCTCTTTTTTGCAAAACAACATTGTTTTTTATCCGAAATCATCAAAAAAGCCAAATATAATGAAATTTTTATATTTCTTAACATATCCAAAGTTTTTGACCGCAAAATGATTTAGTATGAAAATTACACTATGTGCAGAATCGGAGCAATAAAATCTAACAACTATATCCATCCCTCCCTTGCGCTGAAACTTATGCGCTCGCAGCAAGAGGGACACGATAATTCAGGCTTTGCCTTTGTAATGCAAGATTTAGGCGGAGTTTTTGAAAATTACAAAGATTTGCCCATACTTTCAATGGCGTGTACTGATTCGGGAATGAAAAAAGCTGAAGATTTTTTATATCAACAAGGCTTTGTCAGAGTTTTTCACTATACTCCCGAGGTTTTTCCGGATGAAAATTTGGACATAGAACCTATGTCAAACTACGTTTTTGAGGTGTTTCAATACCCAAAAACCTATAAAAACGCAACGAGAGAAGAAAAAGAAGAACTTTTGGTAAGTTCAAGGCTGTGTTTAAGGGAGCTTTTGGAAAAAAATGATGAAGGTTATGTTTATTCTTTTTGGGAAGATGTTTTAACTTTAAAAGAAATCGGTAATCCGGCTGACATTGGTAAATATTTTAATCTTTACAGCGAAGATGTACAGATTAAGTCGAAAATTATAACTGCGCAGTGCAGGCAAAACACGAATTATGACATTGTCAGATATGCTGCACACCCTTTTTTCTTACAAGGTTATACTACCCTTACAAACGGCGAAAATACATTTTACGAGAAAAATAAACTGTGCCAAAAAAATCTGCATAAGGGCTATATCGGCTTTGAATCTGATTCTCAGTGTTTTTTATATACCCTTCATTATATTCACAAAATTTTGAAGTGGCCACTGAAATATTACAAACACGTTTTAACCCCTTTGCCTTACGAAACAATGGCAAAGCGTCCTGATGTTGAAGTTTTATCCAAAATTAAAACCTCGCTAAGTAATTTAGAAATTAACGGCCCGAACACAACAATCGGTGTTCTGCCTGATGGAACAATGTTTAGTGTGGTTGATTCCAAAAAACTCCGCCCGACAGTAATTTGTAAAGACGGCGATATGGTCGTTATATCTTCGGAAGTCTGCGGGGTGAATGAAATTATGCCAAACCGTGATATAAATTCAGATATTTACACAAGCGAACGTGAAATTGTGGTTATAGATAATGGTTTGAATATCGAAAGAGTACAGCAGTGAAAATAAACAAAATAGCATTAGACGATCTGCCTTGGATAATTGAATACAACAGCGAAAAATGCATGCTCTGCGGACATTGTGTAGCATCTTGTTCATTTTGCGCAATAAAAGTTGACGTTCAAAAAAGGAAAAAAGTGAAAGCAATTTCAAACGAGGAAGGCTTTTCAATAGATTCAGACCAAAGCGCTATACCCGTTATCAAACAAAACATCGACGAACACGATTATTGCAGAGGTTGCGGAATTTGCACAAAAGTATGCCAAAATGGCGCCATCCGTCCGATTCGAAACAGAACGGAAATTTTTGGTACACGCTATCGCGCAAAAACAGGTGATTCCGTTAAAAGGGGCGGCAGGGGCAATATGATAGCGGGGCAAACAGAAAAAAGAGCACTTGATACCATAAAAATCGGCCGGATTTCACAAATGACAGACCCTTCTTTAGACGCCTTAAGACACACATTTGATTTAAGAACTAATCTGGGCAGAGTTGTAAGCCCAAAAAATCTCGATTTTAAGGTTGAAAATGGCGAACTTGTGCAGAATGAACAAACGCAAGTCCCGACAGACCGCTCAATTTACCCCATCTTAATTGGTGATATGTCAATCGGGGCGCTGTCACCCAGAATGTGGGAGGCTGTGGCTATTGCGGTTGCTTACCTTAATGAGGTTAAGGGCATTCCAATCAGAATGTCCACAGGTGAGGGCGGAATACCCGAAACGCTTTTAAGGTCAAGATATTTAAAATATATGATTTTACAAATCGCCTCAGGCCATTTCGGCTGGAACAGAATAATAAATTCAATGCCGCACATGCAAGAAGACCCTGCGGGTATTTTAATTAAAATCGGCCAAGGCGCAAAACCCGGCGATGGCGGGCTTTTAATGGCCGAAAAAAACGCAAGGCACATTCAAGAAATAAGGGGTGTTCCAAAAGCAGATTTATTGAGCCCTCCAAACCACCAAGGCTTATATTCAATTGAAGAAAGCGTTCAAAAAATGTTCTTGTCGCTTAATTGCGCATTCAGGTTCAAAGTACCTGTTGCAATTAAGGTTGCGGCATCGTCTACAAGCGTGAGTGTTTATAACAACTTGCTTCGCGACCCATATAACATTGTCGGCGGGTTTTTTCTTGACGGCATTTCAGGTGCAACAGGCGCCGCACATGAAATTTCATTGAACCACACGGGTCACCCGATTGTGTCGAAGCTAAGGGATTGTTATCTTGCAGCTATTCAACAAGGAAAACAAGGCCAAATACCGCTTTTTGCGGGTGGCGGAGCAGGAATGAAAGGTAATCTAGCGGCGGACGCTTTTAAAATGATTTGTCTGGGTGCAAACGGTGTATTCATCGGGCGCCTTATTTTACAGATGGCGGGCTGTGTGGGTGATGATTACGGAAAATGCAATGCCTGCAACACGGGCAGATGTCCGATTGGGATAACAACACAAAATGATAAATTAACCAAAAGACTTGATATTGACACTGTTGCGCAAAATATTGTGAACTACATTTGTGCCACAGACGTTGAGCTCAAAAAACTGCTCGCACCGATTGGCAACAGCTCTTTGCCCATTGGCCGTTCGGACGCGCTTGTTTGTCTGGATGAAAGTATCGCGAACAGGCTTCAAATTCAACATGTATGCTAAAGGTATAAAATGAAAACAATCGAAACAATAAACGATAATGAAAGACTCTCCACCCGCGATTTAATGCAAAAAATTTGGCAGGGTGTGGACGAAGGCTGCACGGAATTTAAAATAAATGCTTCCGGGCAACATAATATCGGCGGGTCACTCTGGGCAAAAAAAGATGGCGATGACCGTGGCGAACTAAATTTTTATATCACAAACCCCGGTCAGCGCGTGGGCGCTATGGGGGTTTGCGGAACAAACATATATGTTGATGGTTCGGCACCTGCTGATGTCGGTTGGCTGAATTCCGGCGCAACAATTGTTGTAAAAGGCGATTGCGGCGACACCACAGCACACTGTGCCGCAAGCGGCAAAATTTATGTCGGCGGTAAAACAGGCACACGCTCAGGCGCTTTAATGAAAAAAGATCCGAAATTTAACTCTCCCGAGCTTTGGGTGTTAAAATCCACAGGCTCATTTTCTTTTGAATTTATGGGAGGTGGGGTTGCGGTTGTCTGCGGGGTCGGCTCTGAGGGATTAAGTTCAATACTTGGCGACAGAGCGTGTACGGGTATGGTTGGCGGTGTTGTTTATTTCAGGGGGCCTGTTAAAAACATTTCAGACGACGTTTTTGTTTTAGATTTAGACGATAAAGACACCGATTTCTTAAAAGGCGGACTTCGGGAATTTTTAGAAAACATTAACAGACAAGGGCTTTTAGAAGAATTATCGGATTTTTCCCAATGGAGAAAAATTGTTGCAAAAACTTACGAAGAAAGGCAAAAAACAAACGATATTTCCCTTAAAACTTTCAGGGAAAACAAGTGGATGGAAGAGATTGGCGGCTCTATTTTCGCTGACTTAATTGATGATAATTATATAACTTCAGATTTGGTTCAAACGGGGAATTCAAGGTTAAAAATTCCAAGATGGAAGAATCACGCATATTCTGCGCCTTGTGAGTATAATTGTCCGATTAAAATTCCTACTCAAAAACGTTTTTCACTGCTTAGGGAAGGGAAAATCAAAGAAGCGCTCGAGCTTGTTTTAGAATACAGTCCGTTTCCGGCCAGCGTTTGCGGCCAGGTTTGTCCAAACTTGTGTTTAAATGATTGCTCAAGGCTCAAAGTTGATGAGCCGTTGGATGTTAAAACGCTCGGTATACTTTCAAGAGATATCAAAATTACCCCGAGTGAGATTAAACACAACAAAAAAGTGGCAATTATCGGCTCAGGCGTGGCAGGCCTTTCAGCTGCCTGGCAGTTGGTAAAAGAAGGTTATGAAGTTGAAATTTTTGAGCAGGATGAAAAAATCGGCGGAAAACTTTCGCAAGTTATTCCGAAAGAACGGCTAAGCGAAGATATTCTAAATGCCGAAATTGAGCGTTTTAAAAATTTGGGTATAAAAATTCACACAAATACCAAGATAACAAAAGAAAACTTTGAAAAAATAAAGGACGGTTTTGATGCCGTAATTCTTGCAATTGGTGCCCATGGCGCAATTGTTATACCTTTTGAGGGTTACGAAAGATTAATAAAAGGCTTAAATTTTTTAAAGAAAACCAAGCGCGGCGAGAAAATTAATCTTGGTAAAAAAGTTGTGGTTATTGGTGCCGGCAATGCGGCAATGGATGTAATAATTGAAGCGTATAATCAAGGCGCAAAAGAGGTCACGGCAATTGACATCCAAAAACCGAGCGCTTTTGAAAAAGAAATTGAACAAGCGAGAGCTCTGGGTGCAAAAATTTTATGGCCCTGCTTTACCCAAAAAATAACACAGGAAGGTGTGCTTTTAAAAGACGGCTCTTTGCTTGAAGCTGACAGTGTAATTATTTCAGTTGGCGACAGACCGATTTTTGATTTTTTAGACAGAGATTATTTAGACTTAAAATCAAACATTATAATTAATGAATTTTTGCAAACACAAGCATGTCAAAAAGTTTTTGCAATAGGCGATTCAATCAAAGCCGGCTTATTCACAAACGCTATTGCTGACGGGAAAAATTGCGCAAAAAATGTTGTAAATTTTTTATGCGGCGAAAAACTTATTAAACAAAAATCCAAAAACCTTATCCCGCAGGGGCGTATAAAATCCGAATATTATGAATGTTATCAACCGACTTGTGACAATGACAAGAATCGTTGCTTAAGCTGCGGTTATTGCAGAGATTGCGGCCTGTGCCTTCAAAGCTGTCCCAACGGAGCCATAGCAAGGATTGAAACAGAAAATGATAACTTTGAATATATAAGCGATGACAATAAATGCATAGGCTGTGGAATTTGTGAAGGTCTTTGCCCTTGCGGTATTTGGGAAATGAAACATAATTTTTAAAAACATCAGTCTTTTAAGATTTTTTCAACTGTCTCCGCTTGATTATAATGCCAACTTTCCCCTCTGCCCTGTACGGATTTTAATTACATCAACAACGTCATAAACAAAAATCTTGCCGTCGCCAATATCGCCTGTGTGGGCATGAAACATAATGGTTTCGATTGCTTTTTCCAAATTTTCTTTTGAGAGTACAATTTCAATTTTGGTTTTTGGGACAAATGCTACGTTGTATTCGGCGTCCCTGTAATATTCTTTGTGTCCGCCTTGCGTGCCGAAACCTTCGACATTTGAAATTGTCATTCCGACGATGCCGATTTTCACAAGTTCATTTTTGATATCTTCAATTTTATATGGTTTTACGATTGCTTCAATTTTTTTCATATTCTTAATTCCTTATAGTGAAATGTGTGAGATAGTTTAAAACAGAGTTTTAAATTTGAGAATGAATGGTTTAAAGGACAGGAAGTCTTACAATCTATAACAATTTTCGCCATGCTGTGAAATATCCAGGCCTTGCATTTCCTGGATTTCACTTACCCTTAAGCCAAGTGTTAAATCAATTATTTTTAAAATTACCAAAGTTGCAAGGAAGGCGAATAAAACACAGGCGATAGTGCTTATTATTTGAACTTTTAAAAGATGCGCTCCGCCAAAAATTAAACCGTTTGCACCATCAGGGTTTATTAAAAGTGAGGCGAAAACACCCGTGAGAATTGAGCCTACAATACCGCCTATTCCGTGGATACCTACAACGTCAAGGGTGTCGTCATAATTAAATTTTGATTTAAAAGTTGTGAATAAATAGCAGACCATTCCCGCTAAAAATCCTATGACAATTGCAGAAACAGGACTTACAAATCCGCAGGCAGGAGTTATTCCTACAAGCCCTGCCACTGAGCCTGAAAGTGCGCCCAAAACTGTTGGTTTTCGTCTGTGTAAAAATTCTGTTCCGACCCAGGCAAGCATCCCTGCGGCAGCGCCCAGTTGAGTTGTAACAAGGGCGGTTGTTGCAAGAGTTCCTGCAGTTAAAGCGCTCCCTGCGTTAAAGCCAAACCAGCCGAACCATAAAAGCATTGTGCCGACAAAAGTTAATGTTAAATTGTGCGGCGGCATACTTTCTTTCTTGTAGCCTCTTCTTTTGCCCAACATCAAGCAGCAGGCAAGTGCTGAAGCACCCGAGGCGATGTGTACTACAAGTCCGCCTGCAAAATCCAATCCGCCAAGGTTGTTTATCCAGCCGCCATCACCCCAGACCCAGTGAGCAAGGGGGCAATAAACAAAAGTTACCCAAAGAACAAGAAAAAGTAAGAAACTTTTAAATTTGAACCGTTCGGCGAAAGCACCTGTAATGAGTGCAGGAGTGAGGCAGGCAAACATCATTTGAAACGCCATAAAAAGCTGATGCGGGATGGTTGACGCATAAATACCGGGGTTTAATGCCACAGATTTGAGGGCAACCCAATTAAGGTTGCCGATTAAATGCCCGATATCACCGCTAAATGCGAGGCTATAACCATAAAGCATCCAAACAATTGAAACTACACCAAGTGAGATAAAACTTTGCATCAGCGTTCCCAGGATGTTTTTCTTTCTCACCATCCCGCCGTAAAAAAGCGCCAACGCAGGGGTCATCACCATTACAAGGATTGTTGATAAAATCATAAATGCAATGTCTGTTTCGCGCAAAGCACCGTCATTTAGCGAGATTGAATAACTGCCGACACTTTTGGTACTTAAGTAAGCGCCGAAAAAAAGAATTGCAAAAAAGGCAATAGAGAAAATCACCACTTTTTTAATTCTGTTTTTTGTAATGCCGCTTTTGGTTTCTTCTTGGTTTTTTTCAACCAAAATCAAGGGTGTCTGCCCTTCTTTCATCTTTAATTCCACAGTTGTTAATACCTTTCTTTTGTACAGAAAATTGCGCCCTAAAGCACTTAAATTTTCTGCTTTAAGTTTTTAATAATTTAGTAAGCTTTTAAATATGAATCAAGTTCCCAAGGTGAAACATAAGTCCTATACTTATCCCACTCTTTATTTTTGGCATTTAAGAATTCATTTAGGATATGTTCACCCAAAGCTTCCTTGACTATGTCATTTTTTTCCAGTAAATCAAGTGCATCTTCCAAGCTGCCCGGTAAAGAGTCGATTTTCGAACGCTTTAACTCTCTGGGTGTCATTTCATAAATATTTTCTTCAACTTGCAAAGGCGGCTTAATTTTATTTTCAACGCCATCCAAAATTGCCCCCAAAATTACTGCCAAAGCAAGATATGGGTTGCAAGAAGGGTCGGGGGAACGTAATTCCACCCTTGTAGCATTGCCGCGTTTAGCCGGGACTCTGATGAGTGCCGAACGGTTTGCCAGGCTCCAAGCCAGGTAAACCGGTGCTTCATAACCCGGCACAAGCCTTTTATAGCTGTTTATAAGAGGATTTGTGATTGCGGTGAATGATTTCACGTGTTTTAGCAACCCGCCTATTGTGTAAAGTGCTTCTCTTGAAAGCTGAAAATCCCTGTCAGGCGCATAGAAAACGTTTTTACCATCCTTAAAAAGTGAAACGTTGCAGTGCATACCCGAGCCGTTTATGCCGAAAATCGGTTTTGGCATAAAGGTCGCATGGACACCGTATTCTGCGGCAATTGCTTTCACGGCGTATTTAAAAGTAATTATATTATCTGCGGTGGTTAAAGCGTCTGCGTATTTAAAATCGATTTCGTGCTGCCCTTTGGCAACTTCATGGTGGCTTGCTTCAATTTCAAAGCCCATTTGCTTTAGTGTTTTGACCATTTTTCTTCTTATGTTTTCGCCTAAATCCCAGGGGGCAGTGTCGTAATAGCCTGCATTGTCGTGAGCGTCAAGGGTTGGCTCCCCGTCCTTATCATTTTTGAATAGGAAAAATTCCGCCTCAGGTCCGACGTTCATCTCATAACCCAAGGCTTTTGCTCTTGCAATTACTCTTTTCAAATTACATCTTGGGCAGCCTTCAAACGGTGTGCCGTCAGCGTTATGGATGTCGCAGATTATTCTTGCAACTTTTTCATCTTCTTCGTTACTTCTCCAGGGCAAAATTGCAAATGTTGCAGGGTCCGGGTAGAAGAACATATCTGACGTTTCAATGCTCCTAAAGCCTTTGATTGAAGAACCATCTAACATAACTTCATTGTTTAAAACTTTATCAATCTGGTCTGATGGAACGGACAAATTCTTTATTGTTCCGTTAATGTCGCAAAATTGCAATTTAATAAATTCAATGTTGTTGTTTTTAATGATTTCTTTTATTTCTTCATTTGATAATACTGCTGAATGCTGCGGAATAAATTTGTCTTTCATAGGTCTCTCCATACTGATATAAGTCTTCAACTTTTTATTAATCTCTCGTTAAAAGAAGAAAAAATTTGTTTTTTCTCCCACTCGCTCGTTCATAATATAATTTTATAATACGTCTACATCAGCAATTGTCAAAATTTTGAAATTATTAAGTTTTATAAACAAGGTGTATTTTTGACACTTTATTTTGATATTTCAAACTGCGGAGCTCCCGAAAAAAATTTCGACTTTATTTTTTTGAAATTTTGCATATTTTTTAATAAAAAACAGAGAAAATAAACAAAAGAAATTCATTTTTACAAAAGTTTATATAATAATTTATAGACATTAAATTTTTCAATGTAATAACCCCTTATTACAAGTTGTGCTTAAAGAATGTGTAGAGCTTTTGACTGCTTGCTCCATACTATTACGGAACATCATACAAATTAGCGTGCGTTGCTTCGGGAATTATAAATAATTCTTTTGCATAAGCGGGTGTATTTTCATCAACTTTTAAATTCTGGAATTCAAACATTTACACCTAAAGAGCAAGAAATAATAGCGGATACAATCGGAGAGTACGCGGCAATGTCAAATCCGTTTGAAGTTGTAGCTGAAACCTATGCAAAACTAATTACTATAAGTCTGGATGATACTACTTTGCTTCCAAAAACAAATCCGATGGAAGGTTTGGGGAAAATGTCAAAAGAGTTTTTAACTATTTTTAAAAATAGTTATCAAAAATGGTAAAAAATAATTAGCAAGTTTTTTCTTTTAGGAGTTTCTTACATTTACCATATTCAAGGATAATAAAAGAAGAGGTAAATTACAATGAGGATATATAGCATAAGCAGCAATCAAAATAATGTTAATTTTGGCAAATTTATAGACAATAATGGTAAAGAGGATGTTAAAGCAAAAGAAATTGCCCAAGAAGCTGTCAAAGAAGGTCGCCTTAATAAGGGTGATTTTTGCATACTCGAAAGTACTGACATAATTCATATTCGCTCAGAAGGTGATACACTCCAAGCAAAAGTTATCAATAAAAATCTACAAGGTGTAGCAGAGGAATATATCGAAATATTCAACAGTTGGGTAAAACCAAAAACAAAGGAAAATGCCCACGAGGGAGATAAACTCGGTCGCCTAGCTACAGGGGTTTATGGAATTCTTAAGATTATTCACAAAGATATAATGCCAGAGTCTAAAAAAGATAATGTTGAGGTTAATAAAGAACTTCAACAAGAACTTGACATTTTCTTCAACAGGGCTTTTTAACTTAAACAGCTTATTACCCAATGTTGTAAAATTACTAAAGATATTAAAGGGATAACAAAAATGAGAGTCAGCAGTATAAATAGTAGCAATGGTTACTTAAATTTTGGAACATATGCAAATGACACAGTCCGTGAAAGAGCTAAGAAGATACTTTGCACGGGCGATTTCAAAGCCCTTGAAAGAGATATTGTAACAGTTAGTTCCAATCAAAATGGTTCTTTAAAAATGGAATTAAATGAAAAAGCTTTGAAAAAAGTCGAAAAAGAGCTCGATGAAGCACGGGTGAAGGAGTTTAGGGAACAAGCAGACGAGTGGATAGATTATCCGGATGAAGAAGTCAGGCTTGGGGCAATTGCAACAGAAATTATTGCATTGTTCTACCCAAACATGTTCGGATATAAAACCGAAGGTACAGTCAGAGACCCTCTACGCGAGCACATGCAAAGAAATTTAGACATGGACATATACCGCTGATTTTTATGCTTCAGTCATTACCGCTTTACCTATAGTATACTTTGTAACAAAAAAATTACTATTTAATTGATTTATAGCAATTTTCATTTTGTTTCTTCTTATTTTACTTGTTAAGCTAAATAAGAACAAACTATGAAGTTTCTCCCAAGCAGCAGCATAAACACTTTTAGTAAAGTGAGTTTTGGAAAAAAGACTCCATCATTTGACGATTTAAAAAACATAGGTGAGATAGTAAATTGTCAAACCGGCGGACTTGTTAAAAGGGTAACAGAGCGTGTAAAAGCTAATCCAAAAGCATTAAAACAATTTCAGCAGATGGGGGAAGATTTATACCCCGTAAAATCAAACCATTTAAAAGACTTTGCAAACAGCTTTATCGAACTTGGCAATATTCCCCGCAGGCTGTCGGCGAGTATTTCTGAAAAACTCCATAGTGCTTTTCCCGGAAACAAGTTTTTAAAGGATGTTTTTAATTCGGATTTTATACAAAACCACTTTAAAAGACAGAGTGCAAATAATGACATAGCAACGCTGAAGGGGATTTATGACAGCGGGGCAAGAATATTAGAAAAAAACAAAGGTTTAACAGATGCGCTTTGCAAATGCGGGCAAGACGGGGGAGTTTGTCAGGCAATAAGTAAAAGCTTCAACAAAGCCTTGAACGAGGCTCTTGCTTGGGGGAAGCCTAAATATGCAACAAAAGATGAAAGACTTGTAACAAGGCTTGTCTCGGGCCTTACCGCTGCTGTTTTTATGGGGAAAGATTTTTTAAATAAGGCTTTAATGCAGGGCAAGAGCGAAGAAGAAGCCAAAAAGGATATGCGCCAAAAAACCAAACAGGAAGTTATCGCTAACATAGGCGAGGGCGTATCACAGTTTTGTTTCTTGGCTACATTCCCTCTGCTCGCAAATACCAAACAATGGATAGCGCCTGTTGTAAGTGCAGGTATTGGCTTTACTTTTAATATAATTTCAAGGCTTATGGCAGGTATGCCCCTGGCAAGAAAAGAAGTGCCGCCCAAGCTTTTACCGTTTGGCTCCATTGCTATACCAACGAGCGTAGAGGACTTTGCAAACAGGATAAAAGAAGGTGCACCTGTCCAAAAACCTCTAAACAGTATAAGCGGTCAAATTGTTCGGGAAAAAGAAAATAAGAAAAAGCCTTTACTGTCGCTTAAAAATATCCTTATTGCTTGCGGTGTAAGTATTGTGGGTGGTTTTGCTTTGCGCTACGGGAAAATAAAGCTTGCCGAAAGTAATATCGGTAAATCTTTAAAAAACAGGCTCGATACTTCCTTTATCGGCGAGAAAATAAAAACTATTAAAGCAAGTCATATTGAGGAATTATTTACTAATCGAGGTGAGGTAGGTGAGTTAAAAGATGTACTTGCCGACATAGGCGAAATGAGATTAGGAAACGATATTCAAACACGCTTAGCTAATGTCCTTAAAAATGCGGGTGAAAATAACGATATTAAAATAGGTGCAAGACAAGCTATTACAAAAGGTATAGAAGTACCCCGTCACGAATTGCACAAAATAATACTTGCTCCTTTTAAATTCATCAAAAACGTTGTCACCTTCCCTTACCAAAAAGCATTATCGCTCGCCGAAAGTCAAGGGTGGGTTAAAGCGATTGAAAAACCCAAGGCGGTATTTGACACTTACGATATTAATAACATACTTTTAAAGTTTAGAGAACTTAAAGAAATACATAAAGGCGACCATGATAAGTTTTTGGAAGCTTTCAAAGAGTGCGTTCAAAAAGGGCGTGAAGTTGCTGCGAACAATATAACTACATCAAAAATTGAAAACCAAAAAGTCACTGTTACCGCACAAGTGTTAGGTATGCTCCTCGGTATAAACTTTAATATGAATGACGATTTTAACAAAACTGTAGATAACGGCGGTACGAAAGAAGAAGGCGAAAAAGCGGCAAGACTTAGAGGGCTGAATAAGTTTATGAGAACTTCTATACAAGCCGTCATTGCGGGAACTCTGAACAACACCCTTGTCAAATACTACAATATGAGCCTCTTGAAATCAGGCGCTATTACCCTTGTAGCTACTGCAATGACCGACGTTGCCAGCAGGGCTATACTTGGTATGCCGTTTACAAAAATGAGCAAAGAGGAGCAGGAGGCTAATAACGAAAAACAAGAGAAAACTATTGTGGGTAAGATTAAGAAGCTAGCAGAGTAGATTAAAATTCTAAAAAGTTTGCACTGTTTTTTATCCTTCATTTTTATACTGTTTGCTTTTAATTGCTTTAAAAAAGTTATCAAGCAGAGTTTGACAAATTGACAAAGCCGCTGATTTTTGCGATTCAAATAAAGTAGCGCCGAGTGCCTGTATGGGCTATAATTATAAATCTATATAATTTAACGCGCATAGAGTACTAAAAAAGATTGCAATTGCAATCTTTTTTAGTACTTTGGATATACGAGTTTGGAACATGGTTGGTTGAAAATGTGGTCTGAATAATATTATAATGCGCTCGGGTGTGGATTAAAAAAGCAAGCAGGTAGCCTGAATGCCTTGGAAAAGGTTTGGAAAAGTATGGCTTCGGAAAAAGCAGCTGTATTAGCAAAAGATGTTGACTTTACCCTAGGCGGCTAATCCTGCTGCCGGCGTGTCTTGTTGCAGCTTCCGCGGTAGCGAATCTGACTTTGTCTCTCATTTCGGCAATAGCCATATCCCTTGCTGCCGCTATATCATTATGCATACGAACAGTATCTCTTGCATTTTGGGCATTAAGCTTTGTATCGAGATGATTAACAAATCGATTACCTTTCTCTAAGAATTTTTTAAGGTTTTTTAGGCCGGGTTTGTCGGCATCTGCAGCAAAGTAGAAACTTTGTCCCGTATGTACGCCTTCCCTTATATTGTAAACCTCGGCTTTGATTAGGTTTTTGCCCCGGTTTGTTACTGCCGTGACGTCAAGGTCAAGGCCATGGGCATTGGACCTGTAGTCTTGGTCGGATATCATTTTACCGATTTTTCTGATTGTTGAATTAGTTTTCATATCTTGAATATTTGCGGCTACTTTTCCAAGCCCCTTTTTTCCGAACCCTTTTAAAAATGTGTCTTGCGCGCTTGCCTCAATAATATTTGCAAACAACTCTTTGCTCTTTGGTGTCCATGCCATACCAAAGCTTGTGTTATTTTTGTGACCAACAGGACTAATTGTGTTCATGTGTTCTTTCCTTATTTATTTACCTTTTGTTCAACAAAAATACCTGAAAAAAAATCATTGCTTCAATAAAAAGAAAATGTTAAGAAGCATTAAGAATAATTTGTCCTCAATTTTCCTTTAATAGCTTGGAACCTGTGTTTTTGCTCGATTGTTGCCCGATAGCCGGCAATATATTATTGCATGCCCTTACGGGTTAGTGTTTTGCTATTATTTTACTTATAACAATACCTTTCAGCTTCATATCGGGCTTGATTGATGATACCACTCCTACATCAGTATTTTGCAAGATTTCGCCAATTTTTTGCATTTTGCTTTCTCTTGGTTCTTCGCTTTGAATAATGGTAATGGCGGTATTAATTTATATGATTAACAATATGAATACCGCCATTACCTGAAGATTTTGTGGCAGCCGCACTTTTTTTATCAGCATGAACGCTTAAAACCATTATGCACCTATTTAGCATACTGCTGGAACTAGCTCTATTGCTAGATGTGTCCTCAAAACCAAAAGAGGAGCTTCCCATTTGGTTAAATTGTTTATATTCTGACGAATTTTCTCCGTATACGGCAGACATAACTGGAAGAGTTTCTTCTCTCCATTTCTATAAATCATTAGGCGCTCTGTAATTTGACCTAGAGTTTGACATTTTTGTATCCTGGTTTGCTATGGCATGTCGGAAGAATTTGGTAGTTTATATATTTTTACAAAAGCACTTGACTGAGAGTAGCTCTAACCTTTTATTATAATGAAATGAGCGAGAGAAATAAAAACAAGTTTTTATTTCCGAGCGAATGAATTACAACCCCTGAAGGGCGTGTTATAGAAATAAAAGATTAGATGAATATGAAAATTTTTCTGCGCAGTTTAATTTTAACATCAGGAGGAAATATGACATTTTCAAAAGACATTGAACAACCATTTAAAAAGGGTGAGCCCAACCCCTGCGGCAAGTATTTCACAGGGCAAACATATCTGAATATTACATCGACCTGAATGCGGTATCTTGGGATTTTGCAGCTGTAACGCTTGACCTGTTTTCTGTAATGACGTTTCTTCTGCAGAAGCGGGGTGTTGTTTCTTTTCAAGACTTTGTGAATGCTTGCTAATGACAAATTAATCTCATGTAGCCTTAAAAGCTCATTTTGTATTCTTCTGGCTCCAAGGTTTCTACAATTGTGCAAATCAAGTATTAGTGCCTCTTCCTGTCTAAATATTTTTCTGGACGGTGAATTCAAGGCTTGGAACTTTTATCTGTGAAGCCTATTAAGCCTTCCGTATCGTATTTGGCCATTTTCTCAATGTCGGTCTGGATACTCCGTATATACGGCATACAAAGCCTGCATCTTTTGTTTCTAAGTATAATTTTACCCAGACCAATCTTGTTTTTTGCATTTTATCCATAGGATATGAATATCACAAGCGAGTTAAAAATTGAAACAATGTCTATGAATCACACAGATGAACTCTTGATAACACATCAACAAGGGAGTAGTACTCTTATTCCCGGATTTCTGCAAATAGTGTTTTTATTAATTCGACTTGATTATTTGCTTGCAATGCCCTAATTAATCTTATACACGACTCGCATTTTCCGTAGTGTTTTGGGGAATTCTGATAGCAGCTTCTTAATAATTCAAAGGGCGCAGAGTTTTTAAGTCCGAGTCTTACTATTTCGATTTTATTGAGTTTAATTAAAGGCGCTAAAACTTGTACATTTCTATTTGTGGATTCTAAAAGAGAATTATTCACTGCAGAAATGAAATCTTGACTGTTGTCTTTAAAAGTGGCTGCTTCTTCATTATTTGCGCCAATTATGACAGAGTCAATTTCCAGTGCATCAGCAAAACTTCCACAATATTTACAAACAAGGCGTTTCTGTTAGGAATCCACACAGATTTAGATGTTTCTCGCAACAAATCGTCATTACCCAAATCATTAATGGTAAGATTGGGAATTTTAGACTTCGAGACTAATGATGTATGCGCTATGTTTTTCAGCCAATCTAATTTAATGACCTTGTGCTCAATGCGGCAGTGTTTACACATAGACCTTGAGGCTCTTAATTCTTGTTTAAAAGACTTTTGTCCGTAATCAAATGTTAGGGCTAAAACTATTGAATAGTCTTTGTTTAAACAAGCACAACTGACTAAAGAATCTAGTCCGCCCGGCAATAAAACAATCGCTTTTTGCAAATTTCTCTCACCCTGCCTTCTTGTCTTAGGTTATATTATAGAGATATAATCTCTAAAGGAAAATTATGGTTAGTATGTAGAACTGTAAAGTTTTTTTTGTTTTTTTTCATAGAGGATATTTATTGTTAAAATTTTAATTATTGTAAGCAAAGTTTTCGATAATTCATTTTTTTCGTTTTGTTTTAAAAAAAATCTGAAAGAATATAAGAAAAAAAATTCTATTTTACAAGTTGTAATAATAGTGAAAATTTTTACATTATTACTTTTTAATATAATCTTATTCTATAAGATTATTGGAATTTATTATGAAAACAACAAAATCTTTCAGATTACACATTGGCATTTTTGGCAGAGTTAACGTTGGGAAATCTTCGCTTGTAAACGCTTTAATCGGTCAAGAAATTTCAATTGTATCTGAAATCAAAGGAACGACAACTGATGTTGTTGAAAAATCAATGGAATTTTTGCCCATAGGCCCTATTACAATTCTTGATACTGCAGGACTTGATGATAAAAGTGAATTAGGCGAATTGCGTATTCAAAAAGCAAAGAAAATAATAAATCGAACTGATGTAGCAATTGTTGTATGTGATTATGAAGGCTTTTTTAATTATGAAAAAGAACTAATAGGGGAATTCAATGCCTTGAGAATTCCTTTCATTGCAATTGTAAATAAGTCAGATGAGAAGAGAATTGATGATGCTAAGTTAAATGCTATCAAAGAGATTGCATCAAATATTATTGTCTCATCTGCAAAAAATGATGAGAATATTGTTAATAAAATAAAATCTGAGTTAATAAAAATTTTGCCAGAAAGTTTTATCACTCCGCCATCTATTATGGGAGATTTGGTTAAAAAGGGTGATGTGGTCATATTGGTCGTTCCAATTGACAAGGAGGCGCCAAAGGGTAGAATAATTTTACCGCAAGTTCAAACATTAAGAGATTTATTGGATAATAATTGTATTTCAATGGTGGTCAAAACAGGTGAGTTAAAAAATGCACTCGAAGAGCTTAAACATCCACCAAAGTTTGTTGTAACCGATTCTCAAGCATTTAAAGAAGTTAATGAAATTTTACCGCCCGATATAAATCTAACATCTTTTTCAATCCTTTTTGCAAGGCTGAAGGGTGATTTAAAAATATTTTTTGAAAGTGTAGAAAATATTAAAAATCTAAAAAAAAATGACAAGGTTTTAATTCTAGAGAGTTGCTCGCACCACAATATTGAAGATGATATTGCAAAAGTCAAAATCCCGAGACTTTTACAGCAAAAATTGGGGCTTAATTTAAATTTTGAATATTTTTCAGGTCATGATACCCCGGATTTGAAAGGATATGAATTAATTATACATTGTGGTGCTTGCATGACAAATAGAAGAGAAATGCTATCGAGAATTCAAATTGCAAAAGAAAATAATGTACCCATAACAAATTATGGTGTTGTAATTTCTTACTGTTTAAATATTTTAGACAGGGTTTATATGCCAATATAACTTAAGGGATATTAAGAAACCTAAACAAAATCTGAAAATAGTTATTTAAGAAGAAAATTGCTTGAAGAATTTATTTTTAATCACTCTTGCCAAGAAATTTTCAAATTACAACAAGCAAAATTAGAAAACTATCTTTTAAAAATACAAGTTTTACAAATCTTTAGAAACACTACTTTTTGCGGATAATAGACATCGGAAAATCACGCAGCATAATTGAAAAGGCAATGAAAAAGAGAAAGACTTTATTTGATATAATCGGACCTGCAATCATTGGGCCGTCGAGTTCGCACACTGCAGGAGCTGTGCGAATAGGATATATCGCAGGAAAAATATTCAAATACACTCCGCAAAAAGTTAAATTCAGGCTGTATAATTCTTTTGCAAAAACAGGCAAAGGGCACGGTACCGACAAGGGTCTTTTGGGGGGAATTTTAGGATTAGATGTAGATGATGAAAAAATAAAGTCCGCTTTTGATTTAGCCAAAAAAATGAAAGTAACTTCTGATTTCGAGTTCACTGAAGACACGAATAAACATCCCAATTATGTTGAAATTACTCTTGAAAAAGAGGGTATTCCCGAAATGAAAATTTCAGGAGCCTCGCTTGGTGCCGCAGAAATTGTAGTTACGGAAATTAATGGCTACAAGTTTAATATCAACGGTGACTTTGAAACCCTTATTTTGATATACAAAGACAAGCCCGGCATTGTGTATAGAGTTGCGGATATTTTACAAAATAAAAATCTTAATATTGCATCTATGCATTGCGACAGATGTGCAAAAGGGATTGAGGCTTCAATGGGAATTTGTGTTGACGGTGAAATTCCGCAAGGTGTCATAGATAAATTATCCCAAATGCAGGATATGTATCTAATCAGAAAAATAGGGATGTTGAAAAAATGATTGAATATGAGACTTTTCAAAACGTACTAAAAACGGCCAATGACAAAAAGAAAAAACTTTTCGAAATATGTGAACTTAATGAAGCCGAAACTGCTGAGACGAGCATAGTTGAGATAAGAAAGAAGGTTAAAAAGATTCTTAGTGTTATGAAAGATGCCGTTAATAAAGGGTTAAATTCTTCGGAAAAATCTGCAAGCAAATTATGTGGTGATGACTGCGCAAAACTTGTGGAAAAATACAAAGACGGCAGCTTCTTTTTCTCGCCTATTTATCAAAAAGTTCTAATGTACGCACTTGCAACAATAGAACAAAATCTGAGGATGGGAAAAATTGCCGCTTGCCCCACCGCGGGCTCTTGCGGTATCGTACCTGCTGTTGTGATAGCCATATCAGAATCGTTCAACATAAGTGAAGAAAAACAAATTGACGCATTAATTACGGCAGGGCTCATCGGGCAAATTATATCGGACAAGCTGGCACTCTCGGGCGCTGTAGCAGGTTGTCAAAGCGAATGCGGCGTTGCATCTGCAATGGCGTCGGCTGCTTTGGTTGAAATGAAAAACGGAACAAACAATCAAATCGTCAATGCTGTGGCGCTCACCCTGAAAAATATTATGGGACTGACCTGTGACCCGGTAGCAGGTTTGGTTGAAATCCCCTGTGTTAAGCGCAATGCCTTTCTTGCAATCCAAGCAATAACAGGTGCAGAGCTTGCACTTGCGGGAATTGAATCCAAAATTCCTATCGATGAAATTGTTGATGCAATGAAACAAGTAGGTGAACTAATGTCGCCACTTCTTAAAGAAAGCTCAGGGGCGGGCTTGGCAGCAACAAAAACTGCTTGTAAATTTCAAAGTATCTTATGTGCAAATGTTTAGTTATGTAAAAACGAATTTACTGTCGTCTTATTGCCCCAAAATATACTTTCGATGCAATATTTTCTGAAATACTTATAAATAAAACCTGAATATAGTGTTGGTTTTTTATAAAAATCAGGAGCAATCGCCTGTTAGTGTGTGTTCTTTGGAAATTTTAACAATTCGTTTTTTTTGACATTACGTTTTAATACATCTAACATCCAAGGTGTCGAGCCATTAGATTATGCTTATTAACAACAAAAAAGGGAAATGTCATGCAAACAATAGCGCAATACCTCGTTATGAGGCTGCAAGAACTTGGGGTCACAGAGATTTTCGGCGTGCCAGGTGATTACAATTTTAATATTATTGAAGCCATTGAAGAAAACCTCAAAACAAATTGGATAGGCTGCTGCAACGAACTAAATGCAGGCTACGCGGCGGAAGGTTATTCAAGAATCAAAGGAATTGGCGCCCTTGTAACTACATTTGGTGTTGGGGAACTTAGTGCAATAAATGCTGTTGCGGGCGCATATTCAGAAAGTTTGCCATTAGTAAAAGTTGTAGGAATGCCAAAAAAAGCTATTTTAGACAAAGGCAAAATACTTCATCATTGTCTAAGTAAAGATTATGAGGCCTTTAAAGACGCCTACTCTAAAGTTACGGCTCATAGCGTTATTTTATCTGCCGAAAATACACAGCAAGAAATTGAAGAAGCATTATCAGTTGCGTACAATTACAAAAAACCTGTCTACATAGCAATTAATGACGACATTTGTAATTTGCCGATAAATATATCGTGCGAAAAATTTAAAATGTTTGAAAGTAATTCTGAAAACCTGAAAAAAACTGTTTCGCATATTGAGAAAGTTTTGAAAAAATCTGAAAACACTGTGATTATTAGTGAATTTCTGATTTTAAGACATAATCTTAAAGAACAAATGCAAAAATTTATTGATAAATCAGGGTTTTTGGCAACAACAATGCTAATGGGCAAAGGCTCAATTGATGAAAGTTCGAAAAATTTTATAGGAACTTACGCGGGGCATCTTCTTTCAAAAAAAACGGCAGATATTGTTGAAAATGCTGATTGTATATTAGGTTTTGGCATTTTAATGAGCGATTTTAACACGGGCTGCTTCACATCAAAACTCGATTTTTCACGCATTATCGACATACAGTCAAACTATACCATTATAGAAGGCGTAATCTATAGAGATGTCTTGATGAAAGATGTGTTAATTGAGTTAACAAAAAAAATCGAAAATAAAAGTTTAGAATTTATTCCTGAGATTGATTTTGGCTATAAAGATGAGGTTATTACAAACGAAGATTTAACACAGGATTTTATTTATTCTTTTCTTCAAACATATCTTGAGAAAGATGATATTCTCATAGCCGAAACAGGTCTTGCTTCAAAAGGTTCTGCCAGTATAAAACTGCCGAAAAATGCGACCATCTGCACACAGTCGCTGTGGGGTTCAATTGGCTGGGCAACCCCTGCTTGTCTTGGAGCTTCACTTGCAGATAAAGGCAGAAGACCAATACTTATCACGGGGGAAGGGTCTCACCAAATGACGGTGCAGGAAATAAGCACTATGTTCAGATACGGGGCTGCGCCAATCATTATTGTTATAAATAACGAAGGTTATACAATAGAGCGTCTTTTGTCGAAAAACCCAATGGACAAATTTAACGATATTGCAAAATGGGATTATACAAAACTTGTGCAATGTTTTGAAGGTGAAGTACTTACCCTTAAGGCAACAGGCAAAAGAGAATTTGCAACAATGTTAATAAATGCAAGAAACATAAATAAAATGGTCTATATCGAAGCACATACTCATATGTTGGACGCTCCGGCATTTGCCAAAAGTCTTGCGTGTAGAACAACGGGAAAGTTAGAAGAAGTAAAATGTCGCTAGTATTAAGTAATAAAACACAGAGAATCGTGTCAGATGTTATAGGAAAGAATATAAACTCTCCTGAGCAGAGAATGCTTCAAGGAATTGTAGCACTTGCTATACAGCCTGCTATTGACTTTAGGAATAAGGATACAGATGAAGATACAAGGATAATTTCTACTGCAAGGACAATAGGTAAAATAGTCGCAGGCACTTTAGTCGGTTTTGCCGTCAGAAAAGCCAGTATCTTACTTGTAAGACAAATGTCTCAAAGATTGCCAAGTGAAGAAATCGCATGCTTGAAAGGTGTCAAAAAACTAAAAGTGCTTTTCACGCCTTATTTTTCAAAGATACCCAAAGATATGCAAAATGGTGACCCAGAAGCGCTTTACAATAATTATTTAAAAACAATGGGAACCATAATCGGAACTGCTGCAGGGCTTTTTACTAATTTTTTAGTAGATGTACCATTGACAAAATTCATTACAGACAAGATGACACCAAAGGTCAAAAATATGATTAAAAAAGAAAAACAGGGGGATATTTAATGCCTGTTTTAGATTCTTTAAGGACATTTAGTACAAAAACTTACATCAAATATGCACAGGATCCCGGAAAAGCACTTTTACACCTTGGCGCACTGGGTTGGGTTTTAAGTGCCGCTTCACAAGTGTTTATGATTTGTACAAGCAAAAACATCGACAAAGACAAAAAGAAGTTTCTTATCCCCCAAGAAATAGCGGACGGCGTTGTCAACGTAGGATTGTCTTACACAATAACTGCCGCAATCAAGAGCCTTGCGGATAATCTTGTCGAAAAACCTGTCAGATATACAGAAAAAACTTATAAAACGATAAATGATTTCAAAAACAATAAAATACCACTGCAGGAATATCTAAAAAATACTGTTAAGGGCTTTAAAGATACGGGATTAATATCGGAAAAAGAAGCAAAGACGCCATTGAGCGGATTTTACACTGGAGTTGTAAAGTTCTTGGAAAATAGTAATGACTCAAGAAAAGATTTGCTAATAAAAGATATAAAAGCAGCACAAACAGACTTTAAAGCTTTTAAGAGCGGAGTCGGAATAATAGCTGCTATTGGCGCATCAGTCCTTGCAAGCAGTATAATAACACCCATAGTAAGAAATAAAGTTGCAAGCTGCTTTCAAAAAAAAGACACTAAAGAGACACAGGTAAAAGCTCCCGAGGCTCAGTATTACGCTATGAAACACTACTCTGTCCCGCCAGTTTTCGGGAGATTTAAAGTATAGGTAAAAAGATTTTGCTATAGTGAGGGCTTATATGAATTTAGATGTACAAATAGATAAATACTTTGCACCTTTCTCAGATGCTGTTTCAGGCTTTGTTTTCACGCCGGTATCTATTTTTGGGGCAAAAATGCCGATTGTAATCCTGGCTCTCATTATCTCCAGCATTGTTTTTACGATTTATCTTAAAGGTATCGGCATATGGGGTTTTGGACATTCCTTATGGCGAATTTTTGGTAAAAAAGCAGCAGATGCAGACTCGCATGACGGCGAGGTATCATCTTGGGAGGCCCTTACGACCGCACTCTCGGGGACAATTGGTTTGGGAAATATTGCAGGTGTTGCTATAGCTATATCAATAGGCGGTCCGGGAGCAATGTTTTGGATGGGTTTTGGTGCGCTTTGCGGAATGGCAATGAAATTCCTTGAATGCACACTTGCCGTGAAATACAGAAGATTTAATCCAGATGGCACCGTCTCGGGCGGTCCGATGTTCTACATAGCCCATGGCTTAACCAGAAAGGGCTTAAGGTGGCTGGGGCAGCCATTGGCAGTTATTTTCTCAATAATGTGTATCTTGGGCGCCTTGGGTGCAGGCAATATGATGCAGATAAACCAGGCAACAGCACAGATGATAAATATTACCGGAGGTGACAGCGGTTTCTTATGTACTAACTGCTGGATTTTCGGACTTATTGTGGCAATATTTGTTGCTTTAACAATAATAGGCGGTATTAAAGGGATAGCAAATGTCACTTCAAAAATAATTCCCGTAATGTGTATTGTCTATATGCTAAGTGCGCTTGTCATAATACTTATGAATATACATCTTATCCCGCACACAATTTGGACAATATTCCATGAGGCATTCTTCCCAAAAGCCGTTGCGGGAGGCATTGCAGGCTCAATTGTAATAGGCTTAAGGCGTTCTGTTCAATCAAATGAAGCCGGAGTCGGCTCCAGTCCTATAGCCTATGCTGCTGTCAAAACGAAAGAGCCCGTTTCGCAAGGTCTAGTATCTATGATGGAACCGTTTTTTGACACTATTATTATCTGTTCGCTAACAGCTTTTGTTATTATAATAACAGGTGAATACCAAAATTACACCAGTTCAATGACTGGCGTACAGCTTACATCGTCAGCTTTTGCAAGTGTTGCTTCGTTTTTCCCCTATATCCTTGCTCTTGTAATCATACTCTTTGCAATCTCGACCATAATATCTTGGTCATACTATGGCGAAAAGGCTTGGGTATACCTTTTTGGCGAAGGGTATAAGCGAAAAACATTATATAGGGTTATATTCTGCGCTTTTATTGTTATAGGTTCGGCGATGAATCTCAGAAGTGTTGTGGACTTTGCTGATGCCATGATGCTTGCTATGGCGGTTCCCAATTTACTTGCTGTTTTCATACTTTTGCCGGAGATTAAAAAAGATTTGCTTCTATATTGCAAGAAATACAAACTTGTAAATATGATGAATAAAAGCTGGTTTAACTAAGTTCGCAGCAGTGGTAATTTATACAGACACGAAAGGAAAAAGCTTTGTAAATTCCGATTTATCATTTAACTGGACAAAGCACCGATTTGTTGCATTATTCCCATTACATCAGGATTTCCGATACCACTTATAATTTTTCCGTTTTTAATATGATAGAAATTCATGCATCTTACTTTGAACTTTTTACTTGCTGATTCAGTACCGAAAAAGTTTCCGTCATAGGTGCCTGTACAAGTATGTAAAAGTTATTAAAATCTTTTAGGGTTAGAACAGTGTCTTTACTCTCCAAAGTTGTAATATATTTTAAGCAAACTTATTAGATTTATAGTCTTCATTCTTCCATTTCCAAGTCTTGAACAATACATTTATATTAATACAAAAAAGGGTATTAAATTGCACATTAAAATTATAAATTGAGATAAAAAGTTGACTGAAATGTCCCATTTATGCTCATCGGTAAAAGCTAGATGTAATAGGAAATTAAGGCATATTTTAAAATTTTAAACGGAAAGTTCATGCTGTTTTGAGTAAGCAAACCGAACATTTGGGTACCTTCAGTCAATTGCTCAAAATCAGCCTCTATCCTAAACACAAAGCCTGATACAGACAGTCAGAAACCACTTCAAATTGCATTAATAAACCCCAAAATCATTAGGCGCTCAATCACATCTTGCAAAATAAAAAAATTTACCCCGGATGCGATTCGAACGCATGGCCTACTGCTTAGAAGGCAGTTGCTCTATCCAGCTGAGCTACCGGGGCATATTTTGTGTTATTTAATTTTCACTTACCCAAAGCCCAACTTCGCCAAGCAAGCTGCTAAGGTATAGTTTTTTTATACCACATAAAGATTTTGGCGCAAGATTATAACCCCATTTGTACCAAAAGGGTCACCAAAAGCCTTTGAACTATACCTATTACAAGAAACGCTATAATGGGCGAAATGTCTATCATACCCATAGGGGGAATTATTCTCCTAAAAGGCCCGAAAAAAAGCTCGGAAAACTTTGCCAATGACGCAAAAGGCTCATTGTACCATTTGATATTCGGCAGCCATGACAAAAATACTTTAAGCAGCAAAAGCAGCATTATAAGATTAAAAAGTTGATAAACCGCAACAGAAGCTGACATCTACGGCCTCGAACTTTCTTTTGTGCAGGCGCATTGGCACTGACCCTTAGTGTGGTACATTACAACTATTTCCTTTAAAAGGGTTTGCAAGTTTTGGATGTTAGAGTTAAATACCTTTAAAACATCCGCGTGAGAAACGGGTTCGCAATCACCCACAAGTCCGGCGTCATAGTCTGTAATAAGTGAAATATTCAAAGGACACATGTCCAACTCTTTTACAAGATAAGCTTCAGGGTATTGTGTCATATTTATAACTTCCCATCCTTGGGCTGTGAAAAACTTACTCTCGGCTTTGGTTGAGAACCTTGGTCCGTTTATAACCACAACAGTACCTGTTTCGTGCATCGGCAACCCAAGTTTTTTTGCGCTCTCAACGGCCATTTTTCTCATCTCGGGACAATATGTTTCAGCTGCGCTGACGTGTGTAACAATGGGGCCCTCGAAAAATGTATCCTTGCGGCCGGATGTCCAGTTTACAAACTGGTCGCAAAAAACAATGTGACCCGGCGCTACGTGTTTTTGCAAACTACCTGCGGCGCAAGGCGAGATAACTGTTTTACAGCCTATTTCTTTCATTGCCCACACGTTTGCCCTGTAGTTTACCTGAGAAGGTAAAAGATGATGACTTTTACCGTGTCTTGGCATAAAAGCCACATTTTTATCCGCTATAGTTCCAACAGCAATCTTGTCTGAAGTCATCCCGTAAGGCGTTTCAATTGTGTATTCTTTTATATCGTCTAAAAACGAATAGAAGCCTGACCCTCCAAAAACTCCTATTTCTGCCAAATGTTGCATCTAATTTCTCCTGCCAATAAGTATTAACGATTGTCGATGGCGTCTCTTACATCTTCCTGAAGCCATGTTGTTGCCCTTTGACCCATTATGATCTTGCCGTCATTCCTTACTCCGAATCCGAAAGGTGCCTCGGAGCCGCTGCCGTCAACATCAAAACACATAACAACATACTTTGTTTCTATGCCGTCAACCACAGTACTGCCATCAAATTTATCTATACCGCCCCACCAGGTAACCCCGTCTTGAGTTGTAAACGCTGGCGTTGCCGGGCTGTTTGTTCCGCATAGTGTATCAAAAGTAGCAAGACTTGCGCTTCCCGTTACATCGACAGTAGGAGTTGCAAGCTTCGGAGGAACGGTTTCTGTGCACTTTACCTCTCCGATAGTGTTTAACATGTCTGCATATGTTTTACAAAAAAGAACAGCGCTGTCGGAAGTTAAAACCCCTTCGTCGTTATCGTAAGTCGAGCTGTTTATAGTTTCTTCCATAGCCTTTTGTGCTACGTAGTGTGCTTTTCTGAATTTAACTTTTTTCTCATTCGGCATAGAGCTTAGTATTACGGGGGTTAAAATTGCCGCAATAACTCCCAAAACCGCGAGTACTATCATAAGTTCCGCAAGCGTAAATGCTTTATTTTTCCTCATAATTTCTTTTCTCCGTTTTTATTACAAGCACAAGTATATTACATTAGGCACTTCTTGGCAATTATTTAATTACCTGCTGTGATTATATTGACAGCAGATTTTGTTCGGGATAATATTTCTATCATAGATAGGATGAGCGCCCATAAATGCTTTAACTGCTGTTAGGGCTGCGTTCTCCTTAAGCGAAAGGAATACATAATGTACGCTATAGTTGAGACAGGCGGAAAACAATACAAGCTTGAAGAAGGAAGATACCTCGACATTGAGCTTTTGGACGCCAAAGAAGATGAAAAAGTAACTTTTGACAAGATTGTAATGCTTGTAAACGGCAAAAAGTCAATAGTGGGCCAGCCTTACGTGACTGGTGCCAAAGTTGAAGGAAAAGTAGTAAAGCACGATAAAGCCAAGAAAGTAATTGTCTATAAGCAAAGACCTAAAAAAGGATACCGAAAAAAACAGGGTCACAGACAGCAATTTACAAGAGTGATGATTAACAAAATCAACACCAAAGCAGGCAAAAAAGAAGCAGATGAAAACTCTGCAGGAGAAGAATAATGGCACATAAGAAGGGTGTAGGTTCATCCAAAAACGGAAGAGACTCGGAAAGTAAGCGCTTAGGCGTTAAAAAATACGGCAACGAAAATGTTCTTGCCGGAAATATTCTTGTAAGGCAACGCGGTACCAAAGTTCACCCGGGCGTGAATGTTGGTAGAGGCAGCGATGATACATTGTTTGCTCTTGTAGATGGTGTTGTAAAATTCGAACCTTATAGGAGAACAAGAAAACAAGTAAGTGTATATCCTGCACAAGCTTAGTTAATTAAAGTCCTATATGGTGTCGACCCTGTAAGTGCAAGCTAAACAGTCAAGGTTTGAAAATTAAATAATTATCATTCTGTGTGGGGGCGTAGCTCAGCTGGTTAGAGTGCATGCCTGTCACGCATGAGGTCGCGGGTTCGATCCCCGTCGTCCCCGCCAGAATCAATTATTAAAAGCTCCCGAAAGGGAGCTTTTTGTACTTTCACCCTCATAGTGCAAGTGAGATGGCACATTGTATGCCAGAAGTTTAAACACACCGCCGATTAGGCTGTTTTTGTATTTAGAGATGCACCTGCACTATTTGCATATTATCTGCACTATTTGTCCACTTTAGTGCAAGTGTTTTAAATAAAATTAGCTGCAAACTCAACCATAAAGCCACTTTCTGATGGTGCAAGTAATCGTTGATTTGAATTAGTTTTCAGGTCGAGATGGGCAAAAGTAGCACAGAGATTGGAACAGGTTATTTTAATCTACGTGTTTTATGGATATTGTATTATCAAATGTTGTTATTATAATTCTTTCAATTTTGTAAGGATTTTTTAGATCTTCAAATTTTTTTATGCCTTTATTTAATTTGCCAAATATAGTTTCAGTGTTTTTGTACTTATCATTAACAATTTCGTCAATTTTCTTTTGAATGGTGTCATAACAAAGATTCTTATTTTTCAAAATTGCCTCATTGATAATTAATTGTGTATCATTTGAGACCATCGAATGAACGGCAATATCGTCCCCTTTAAAGTCATGACCTACAAAGTAAATAATATAGGGGTTTGTTATTCTGAATTCTATTTTAGCGTCAATTGAAAGGTTATATGGCAGCGTCAAAAAATCCAGTTTTATTAGATTGAAAAGAATGAGCAGGCATTTGGATTATTTGACGGCGCATATTCACAATATCAAAAATTTGAACTAATGGAAATTTAAAATGCAAATGGGGCTTGTAGCATATTTCACCTGGATTGCCAAGTGTTTTTCTGATTAAGGCGTCTCCTTTGTTGCAAATTTGAAAAAAAGTTATTCTCTGCCAACTGGAAACCAAGATATTTACTATAAGCTGTGCAAAATTTTGTATATCTCCAATATTGGCCATTTAATTCCCCTGAAATACTTACCAGTAATAACTTTATTTTACCACAAACACTTGACTTCCAAGTGAAGCAGAGCGATTAATGTGTTGTGCTAAAGTATGCAAATAGCTCGGAAAGAGATTATATAAAATAATACAGCTATTTATATAAATAAATTAAGTATGTCCAAAAGGTTGCGGGTACCAGCCTTGTAGTTTCGGTGGGAAGAACTGGGATGTATGAGAGTTATTATGCTAGCTGGCTCAAAATATACTCAGTATCTATTTTTGTAACTAAAATGTCCACAGCGTTCTACTTTTTAGAGCGGGCAAGTTCGCGTAATACCTTGCAAGGGTTGCCGACAGCTATGACATTAGATGGTATATCCTTTGTGACAACGCTTCCTGCGCCTATGACAACACTACTTCCTACAGTGACGCCAGGCATAACAGTAACGTTTCCGCCAAACCACACATCATCTCCGACTGTTATGGGTTTTGCGTATTCTATCCACAGGCTTCTTTCGTATGCATCCAAGGGATGTCCTGCCGTGTAGAATCCGCAGTTTGGTCCTATAAAAATATTCTTTCCGAACTTTATCTTTGCACAATCAAGAAAAACACAGTTATGATTGGCAAAAAAGTTGTCTCCTATTTCAATATTAAAACCGTAATCGCAGTATAAATTTGGCTGAATAACAAAACCTTCACCCGTTTTCCCGAAAAGTTTTCTTATGAGCTTATTTCTTTTATTATCTTTTGAAACAGGTATGGAGTTGTATTTTTGGCACATTTCTTTTGCCTTGTTTAGATGTTTTTTAAGATTCGGGCACGAAGCATGATAATCTTCGCCTCTTTTCATTTTCTCTATTTCACTCATGTGATACTAATTAGTCTCCCATGACCTTTATAATGACGCGTTTTCTTCTTTGGCCGTCAAACTCTGCGTAATATATCTGCTGCCAGGTGCCCAGGTCTAAAGAGCCGTCTGTTACAGGTACTATCACTTCATGTCCAATAAGAAGACTCTTGAGATGACTGTCCCCGTTTGTTTCTCCCGTATGATGATGTTTATAATTTATGTCATATGGTGCAAGTTCTTCCAGCCATTTATCTATGTCCGATATTAAGCCGCTTTCAGCATCATTCACATAAACTCCTGCAGTTATATGCATAGCGGAAACCAAAGCCATCCCTTCCTTTATGCCGCTTTTTTGTACAATTTCTTCGACGGTATTTGTAATGTTAATATACTCGCGGTGCTTTTGGGTATTGAACCATAAGTACTCGGTTAAAAATTTCATACACCTCCCCATAATTTTAAATTTTATCCAATACTATCATAATTTTGTTTGGTTTAAAATTATTTTATGAACTGTTCTGCTGATGAAATAAAAAAACTGGAAGATGTGAGGGCGAAATGTGCGCAATGTCAAAAGTGCCCGCTTTGTCAAACCAGAACAAATTCTGTTTTTTCGGACGGTATTCCAAACCATACACTCATGCTTATAGGAGAGGCGCCAGGATATTATGAAGACCAGAAGGGGCTGCCCTTTGTCGGTAAGGCAGGGCAGCTCCTCGACAGGATATTTGCATCTGTCGGTCTTTCAAGAAAAGAGCATGTGTATATATGCAACACAATTAAATGCCGCCCTCCGGATAACAGAAATCCCTTGCCTGATGAAAAAATGGCATGCAAAGAGTACCTTGACGCACAGTTGGAAATTTTAAAACCCAAAATAATCCTAATATGCGGAGGAGTTGCCCTTGAAACTATGCTTGGAGGCAAGACAGGCATCACCAGAGTAAGGGGTCAGTGGTTTGACGGGCCTCACGGTTCCGTCATGATGCCTATTTTCCACCCTTCTTATCTCTTGAGAAACGATTCTCGAGAAAAAGGCGGTCCGAAGTGGCTCATGTGGCAAGATATTCAGGAAATAAAGAAGAAATACAGCACTTTTGAAGTGTAAGATATTTATAAAAATACAAAATATGACAACAATGAATAGAAAGATAGAGAGGTGTTATAAGTGAAAAAGTTTTTAATTACACTGGCTGCAATTTCTGCTATAGCCTCGCAAGCATTTGCAGCTTCACACCATGAAGGCTTGAGTCCTGAAGTGTCACTGAAGCTTTTACGGGAAGGCAACCAACGTTTTGTTAATATGAGCTTTAAGCGTCCCAATTTAAACAAAACAAGAATGCAAAAGCTTGCAAAAGAAGGACAGACCCCTTTTGCAGTTGTTATAGCATGTTCAGACTCACGTGTATCCCTTGAACACATTTTCGACAGAGGTTTGGGTGACTTATTTGAAATTAAAAACGCAGGCAACCTTATAGATGACCATGTTATAGGCTCTGTTGAATATGCCCTTGCTCACCTGGGTACAAAATTAGTTGTTGTAATGGGTCATTCTTGCTGTGGATGTGTTGAGACCGCTATAGCTGACCCTGAAGGTGAAACAGAATATATACAAAGCCTTATAAAAGACGTAAAACCTGCAATCAAAATGGCTGATACCCAAACAGGTGACAAGGTATATAATGTGGCCAAAAATAACGCAGTCTTGAATGCAAAAATACTTGCAGAAAGCGATAGGGTAATTGATGAATATATTAAAAATAAAGGTGTCGTTATTGTACCTGCATACTATGACCTTGAAACAGGCAAAGTAACATTTTTTACAGATGAGCAAATAACTTCGCAAAATATAGACAAGTAACTCTGCTTGTTGGGATTTGACACGCCGTAAACGTTGGTCTAAAATGTCACAAGTGAGAAATTTACTACAAAATATCTTTAAAATATTTTCTTTCAAAAGAGAGCAGTCAATATCGGATGACTTGGCAACAAGTCCTCAAGACGCTTTACAATTGTTGCGCGAGGGAAACAAGCGTTTTATTTCCTCAAACTTTGAGCGCCCCAACCAAAACAAAGAGCTTATTTTGCAACTTGAAAAAGAAGGTCAGCACCCTTTTGCGGTTATTGTGGGTTGTTCTGATTCCAGAGTTCCGTTGACACACATTTTCGACAGAGGTTTTGGTGATTTATTTGAAATTAAAAATGCGGGCAATGTTATAGATGACCATGTCATCGGTTCTGTTGAATATGCACTTTCATATCTGGATGTTAAGTTGGTGGTTATTTTGGGACATTCAAACTGTGGCTTTATAAAAACCGCACTAGCTCACCCCAAGGGTGACAGCAGGTACTTTAACAGTATTGTCAAAGAGTTGCAGTCCGCAATAGAGCTTTCTGCAAGACAAGACGGTGATATTATGTATAACGTTACCAAAAATAATGCTATAGCTTACGCCAAAACACTTGTTAAAAAAGATAAAAGCATATTTAAGCAAGTAAAAAGAAAAGGTGTCGAGATTATACCTGCATACTATAACGGGGAGAGTGGCAAGGTTGAGTTTTTTCTCGATGAAAAAGTAAGCGCCGAGAACTTACACTAGAAGATTTTCCCGAATATTTTTTGTAAAATTCTTTTTGCCGAATTAAAACCGTATTTTATTTCTACACGGGAAAGAAACCTTTCCAATCTTTTACCCTTCACTTCATACGGCGTATTGCCAATCTGCTGAAAATCCAGGTCTGCTTCAGGCATGCGCGAGAACTTTATCTTGTCATAAAAAGCATTTTCCACTGAGCCTAAAACAACTTTTTCATAACCTTCATCTCTTGCTTTTCTTACTATTCCATACACGGCAAGCTCACCTGCTCCCTTGATTCCCTTTCCTTTTGCAGTCTGCAAAAGATTAATCTCCATGACTTTTCTACTCGGGTCAAGCACATTCAGCCTTGAAGCGCTTACCAGCGAAACAATACTTTCTGCCTGTGTTCGAGATGGATTATTTACTATAACTGCATAGCGTTTATCATTGCCAGGCCGGAGAAAATAATTTGTAAATTCTCTTTCTATAATACTGTTTGAAGCCCAAAGTTCGGATATTTCCCTTAATAATTTTGCGTCTTCATCCGGCTTTAACTCCGCAAAAAAAGCTTTTATCGGCTTTTCATCATCAGCTTTTTTTAATTTAACATTATAAAGGCGCGTTGCGCTAAATACAGTTTTACTATAAGGACTGTTAATACTGTTAACTCTCAATTCTCACCTCGCTGAATACAGGTAGAAAAAATATAAATCAAAAAAATTGCGCGTACTATATCCATATTTTACTTTTTGCAAATAAGAAACTTTGCAACTATAATTACTGTAAGTAAACATAGTTGAGGTGTGAACTTGGAAAGATTTGTCGGCTTAATAGGTATCATTGTAATTTTGGGCATATGTTTTCTGATGTCAAACAACAGAAAAGCCATCAGTAAAAAAACTGTTTTGACAGGCCTTGCTCTCCAGATTTTTCTGGCGGTATTTATCTTAAAGATTCCCCTGGGACAGGCAATTGTAGGGGCAATAGGTAAGTTTATAAATAAAATCCTCGAGTTTGCCAACTCAGGAGGCAATTTTGTATTCGGTTTCTTAAACGATTCCCCACAAAAGGTTCAGGAACTCTTCGGCGGCGGTCCTATTTTTGCAGTTCAACTCACCATAACCATAATTTTAGTATTGGCACTTGCAAATATTTTATACTACTACGGCATAATGCAGCGTGTCATTGCCTTTTTTGCCAAGATAATGCACAAAATCATGAACGTTTCCGGCGCAGAGTCTATTTCAAATATAGCGTCAGCATTTGTGGGGCAAGTAGAGGCACAGATTTTAATCCGCCCCTACCTTGCAAGTCTCACAAAGTCCGAACTTCTGGCTAGTATGACGGGTTCAATGGCTTGTATAGCAGGCGGCGTCATGGCGATATACATTTCGATGGGTGTGCCCGCAGGGTTCCTGCTTGCAGCAAGCATTATGGCGGCCCCCGGCGCCCTTGTCGTCTCCAAAATAGTTTACCCTGAAACAGAGCAAAGCCAGACAAAAGATAATGTAAGTGTTGAGATTAAGAAAACACACATAAATCTCATTGATGCCATAGCTCATGGCGCAAGCGACGGAATGAGAGTTTCAATAAATGTTATTGCCATGCTCATAGCGCTTTTGGCTCTTGTGGCGATGATTGACTGGGTGCTGGGTGGTATAGGGTCTTTTATGGTACACAAACTGAATTGGAGCCTTTCTTTCTTTGACTTGGAGCAGTTGGATTTAAAAAATATACTCGGTTTTGTATTCTCCGCTTTTGCCCTCATTATGGGTGTACCCTTGGGAGAAGTCCAAGCCGTCGGCTCTTTGATGGGTACAAAAATGGTATTGAACGAATTTATTGCTTATATGCAGATGACGTCAGCTTCACTGAGTCCAAAAGCAACGATAATTGCAAGTTTTGCACTTTGCGGTTTTGCCAATCTCGGTTCGATTGCTATACAAATAGGCGGCATAGGCGAGCTTGAAGCGTCAAAAAGAAAAGACTTAGCAAAGTTTGGTTTTAAAGCCCTTATTTGCGGTACTTTTGCATCTTACATTTCTGCCTGTATAGCAGGCATGCTCCTCTGATTCCCCGCGTTGCTTTATTTTGTCTTACTAAATATAACCTTCCTGAACAGCTTTAACTGCTAAAAGCGTACGGTCTTCAACTTCAAACTTGCGAAGAATATTACAAACATGCGCTTTAGCTGTGTGCGTACTTATTATTAGCTTTTCGGCAATTTCAGTATTATTTTTACCTTTTGCGACAAGTACCAGAATCTCTTTTTCTCGTGCTGTCAAATAAATACGTGGTTTTGGCTTTTCAAAAGAAAACACACCATAATTCTCTGCTTTTTTAAAACAGTTCAATGCTGCTCTTGTCACGGAAGGATGTATCCAACATGCCCCTGTTATAACTGTTTGTATAACCTCTGCAAGAGTCTTTGGCTCAATATCTTTCAGACAATATGCCGTAACGCCTGCGCTAAATGAAGCCCTTATATCTTCTTCAAACTCATGTGAAGTTAGTGCAATAACTTTAATTTCAGAGTTTCGTTCTTTTATTTGAACAGTTGCTTCAAGTCCGTTAATACCCGGAAGTCCCAAGTCCATTAAAACCACATCCGGTCTGTGTATGTCAGCCAAAGCAACTGCATCTTCACCACATTCGGCTTCGGCTACTATCTGTATATGATAGAACTCTTTAAGTGAATATCTTAAACCTACACGGGCAAGTTTATAATCTTCAACTATCATAACTTTTATAGGGTCACTGGTGTACTTATTTTGAGCAGACATATTTTTCTCGCTGTTCTATTGAACATTTATTAATATAAATGTAACTTACATGAGGATTATTCTTGTAAAAACGGAATTAAATTTTTATTGCCAATTCAATTTACCTATGTAACTTTTTTGTAATACTTCCTATATTTTCAAAAATGTTTTCTTTATATTTGGGGCATAGGAGTATGAAAGATGTCAAAATTCAATAATTTATTGTCGTACATTCTTCCGCCCGAAGATAAGGTCTTTTTCCAAATGTTTCAGGAAAGTGCAACAGTCTGTAAAGAAACTTCGGAACTATGGCAGAGAATGATAGAAAAAGGAATCGAAGACCAATTCTTTGCGGATGCAAGAGTACAAAAGAAAAAAGCGTCAAAGAATTTTAAGTTAACCCTAAAGCAGCTGAACAAAAGTTTTATTACCCCCTTAGAGAGAGAAGATATCCAATACATTGCCTCATTGCTTCATAAAATTACTAAAAAAATTGCAAAAGCATGTTTAAATTTACAAGTTTACAGAATCAACTCTATACACCCTACAATGAAAGAACAAGCAGAAACGCTTATAGAAGCGACTTCTGAGTTGTGTCTTGTTACACAGCAGCTCAAGAAAATAAGCGATGTTCAAAGTATAACAAAGAGCAATATCAAGATGAAAGAGCTTGAAACCAAGGGAGACGAGATTCTGAGAAGAGCTTTAGACGACTTGTTCTCCGGCAAATACGACGCCATTGATGTTATTAAATATCGAGACATTTACAAGGAGATTGAAAATGCCCTCGATGCTTGTTTCTCGGTATCAGATGCAGTCTTAAATATAGTACTGAAGCAAAGTTAAGGTTGGAGACAAGCAAAAATGACACTTACATTAATAATTCTAATAGCAGTAATAATAGCAGCACTAGCATTTGAATACATTAATGGGTTTCATGATTGTGCAAATGCTATAGCAACAGTAGTTTCAACCAAAGTACTCTCTCCGAAGCAAGCCGTTCTTTTCGGCGCAACTTTTGAATTTATAGGCGCCCTAACAGGCACTCACGTTGCAAAAACAATAGGTTCGGGCATTATTAATGCGGAAATGGTTACATTAACGGTTATTTTCTGCGCACTCGTTGCAGCCATTACCTGGAACCTTATCACCTGGTATTTTGGCCTTCCTTCAAGCTCCTCCCATGCTTTAATCGGTGGTCTTTTAGGTGCAGCCATTGTGAAGGCAGGAGCGGGCGTTATACATTTTGACACGGTAGTACAAAAGGTGGTTGTACCGATGTTTGCATCGCCGATTTTGGGTTTTACATTAGGCTTTTTGTTTATGCTTTTCCTTTTATGGCTGTTTTTCAGAACTAATCCGCAAAGAATGAACAAAAAATTCAGAGGAATGCAGCTTATATCTTCAGGTCTTATGGCACTGAGCCACGGCTCAAATGACGCTCAAAAAACAATGGGTATAATAACTCTTGCACTTATGGCGGGAGGCGCGCTAAAGCAAAGCTGTTTTGAAATTCCTATCTATGTAATTCTTATTTGCGCACTTACAATGGCTACAGGTACTATGGCCGGCGGTTGGAAGATTATCAAAACAATGGGGCATAAAATTATTAAACTCAAACCAATACATGGTTTTGCCGCGGAAACTTCAGCTGCAAGCATTATTTTAACAGCTTCTCACTTCGGTATTCCCTTAAGCACCACACATGTTATTTCAACATCTATTATGGGCGTAGGTACAACATTGAATCCTAAAGCAGTAAGTTGGGACATAGTTGGAAATATAGTAACTGCATGGGTTTTAACTATACCAATCTGCATGATTTTTTCCGGAGTACTATTCTGGTTAACTACTCAGATAGGCTGTTTTGTAAAATAATTTAACATTCCTCCATAACTTAGCAATTTTATATAAAGTATATACTTTATATATGTATAGCGAGAATAAATATAAAAGAATTTTTAACTTTACTATATTTAAAAGTTAAGAGAGGATT
>Ga0153996_1000071_pt1 | contig 64797 bp, 72 predicted proteins | sample TSNC080MetaG_FD_104728 | JGI IMG/M metagenome (GOLD analysis project Ga0153996, IMG submission 104728) | Attine ant fungus gardens microbial communities from North Carolina, USA - TSNC080 MetaG | ecosystem: Host-associated > Fungi > Mycelium > Unclassified | place: USA: North Carolina, Lumber... | reverse complement strand
GGAATTCAGCCATTATTATCAATTTGTTTAGGGTTATTCTTAGATAGAAAAATTACGATTGCTATCGAAGAAGAAGGGTTTATTCAAGCGAAACGTGTTTTTTTAGATAGTCGTTGTGAACTGATTGAAATAAAAAAAGATAGCGAAGGAATCAATATCCAAGATCTAAAAAGTCATAAATTTGATATTTTATATTTAAATACGACTTCTAGTGGAAAAAACAAAAAAAGAATTAGTGCGAAACTACGTTTTGAAATATTAAAGCTTGCGACTAAGCGAAACTTCTATATTTTGGAGGATGATCATAATGGAGAATTGTTTTATACTTCAAGATTAATACCAGCAATGCAAGGGTTTGATCAAGATGATAAAGTTATTTATATTGGATCATTCTCCAAATTGCTATTACCTTCTATACGTTTAGCATATATGGTCTTGCCAACATACTTAATGGAAATCTATAATACAAAAAAAGATTCTTACAATCAAACTTCTTCAAAAATTGAGCAGTTAACATTAGCTTTTTATATACAACAAGGAGTAATGGAACGTTATCTAAAAAAACTTAGAAAACTGTATTTAGAAAAAAGTCAATTAGTAATTAAATATATAGAAGAATGTTTTCCAAATCGTTGCTATGTATTTCAAGAAAATACACTTCAAATTCAATTATTTGGTCCTTTTGAAAAATCAACAGAAGAAATTATGGCGGATGCCAATCAAGCATCTATAAATTTACCAACATATCATAATAAAGATTTAATGTTATCCTTTTCTGGTATAAAAAAAGAGAATATAAAAGAGGCATGTATTTTATTGTCTGAAATTTGTTCAAGAAATTAGCTTTTTCAAAGGATGAAATTTTCGCATGATTTTACAGAATTATGCTATAGTAACGACACGATATACAGTTTTTTTAAAGGGAGATCAACTATGAAGAGGAGACTATCAAAACAAGCGACTATTTTATTAGGAGTGGGAATGCTATTTACATCGGGATTAGTTATTGCTTCAACCTTTGTTAATGTCTATTTAATACGATTGACAAATAATATGGGATTAATGATTTTACAGAATGTAGTTAATTATTGTTTTTTATTAGGAGCATTTTTATTTGGTAGTGTTTACGTAAAAAGAGGGTCTATTGTTAATTTAATTCGTTTGGGAATAATTTCAACGGTTCTTTACTATTCTTGTATTTTGTTGTTAAAAGAAAAAGCTTCCACCTATTTGATATATCTAGGAGCTTTCAATGGAATAGGGGCTGGACTTTATTATTTTGCATTCAATATATTAGTTGGGAAGTTGACAACAGATAACGAACGTGCAAAATTTTTTAGTTACCAGCAATCATTTAGTTATGTTTTTGGCATTGTGGCACCATCTATATCAGGGTATGTTATCGCAATGTTTAGTGAACTAACTGGCTATTATGTATTATTTGGAACAAGTGTATTTGTATTTATTATAGGTATTATATTATCATTCTTATTAAATAATGTAAGTACTGAGAAACGTTATTCTGTAGTACCAATTTTAAAACTAAAGAATAACAAGTATTGGAATACTAGTAAATATTATAATGTTACATATGGACTTAGAGAAGCTATTTATGGGCAGATATTTACAGTGTTTGCGTATCTTATTATTACTACTGAAAAAACAGTTGGGCAATTAGGCTCTATAATGTCATTAATTGGAGTAGCTAGTTCTATTTTGATTGCTAGTAAATTTACATTAAAAACACAAAAGAAATATCAATACGTATATTCTGTAGGTTATTTTATTTCATTAGGAATGAGTGCTATATTTGCTAATAAAACAATGTTAGTCGTAACATATATTTTAAATGGTATTATTATTTGTTGGGCAATGACGATATTTTCAACTATGAAATATCAACTATCTAATAGAGCTAGTGATGAAAAACATAGTAGCGGTGATTTTATTATTGCTTGTGAATTTCCAATGGCAGTTGGAAGAATTAGTGGTCTATTGATATTCTTTGTCTTAAATTCATTTTTTGGTGGTTTTGAATTATATCGTTTTTTATTATTTGCTATTTCCTTAATGCCAATGTTAGATAGTTTTATTATTAATAAAAAAATTAATTGGTTAGAAAGTGAATCATAAATGACTTAAATAAAGTTTAAAAATCCAATGAATACTACTCTATTCATTGGATTTTTAGATACTATATACTATTTTTAATAAGTCTTTTCACTTTCCACTCAAAAACATTATTATTATGAATTAGGCAAGTGCTATTTGTAATGCAAATGAGAGATATCTAAATATACTGGAATTCCATTTTCGTATGGAATTGATACTTCACCTTGAATTAATGGAAAAAGATAGTCATATAGTTCTTTTGTAATATTATTACCTTCTTTATTAATCCACTCAATTGGTACTTGTTTTTCTTTATTTGCGATGGCTGAAACATCGGTTGATGTATACTCAATATGATATTGTGCTATTCTTTTCATTACCATCATTTTTTCTGTTTCGTTATTTAAGGCCACTTCAATAGCTTTTCTACCAATCATAAAAGATTCATCAATATCAGTTTGACTAGCCAAATGCATCGCTGAACGTTGTAAAACATTTAGTTCAATAGAACGAACTTTACAATTAAATTCTTCAGTTACTAGACTTTCCAGTACTTTTCCTGTTCCACTATGTAATACATTTCCAAATGCATCGGTTTGTTGATAACTGCTTCCAGCATCTAAGAAATTACCTGTTTCATCTTTCACACCTTCAGAAACAGCTACAATAATATTCTTTTTGGTTTTAAAAAGTTCACGAATAGAAGCAATAAAGGAGTTCTTATTAAAAGTGACTTCTGGTAAGTAAATAAGATGTGGTACTTCTTGCTGTTCATTTCTTGCCAATGCAGTTGCAGCAGTTAGCCATCCAGCATGGCGTCCCATCACTTCAACAATTGTGACAGAATTCACTTTGTAAATCATACTATCATAAATTATTTCTACCATACAAGTTGCTACATACTTAGCAGCTGATCCAAATCCTGGAGTATGATCTGTTCCAATTAAATCATTATCAATTGTTTTAGGAACTCCAATGAAATGCATTTCAATATTATTTTCTTTTGCATACTTGGATAGTTTTGTTACTGTATCCATAGAATCATTACCACCAATATAAAAGAAATCAGTAATTTCTAATTTCTTAAATAAATTAAATAAGTATACATATGGTTTTGTTGAGTCATTGCTATTAGGTAATTTATATCGACAAGAACCTAAATACATTGCAGGAGTATATTTTAAACATTCAATAAATTTTGGATCATTAGCTTTATCCGTTAAATCCATATATGTTTCTTCTAATAATCCTTTAATTCCATTAATTGCACCATAAATTTTATCAAATTCTTGATTTTTATTTGCTTCATAGATAATTCCAGCTAAACTAGCATTGATCGCTACTGTTGGACCACCGGATTGACCAATCATACAATTTCTCTTCATTATAAATCCCCTCTCACGACTTCTTATTTTAGCATACCTTGTCGAAATAACAAATCTTTTTGCTGGGAAATCATTATCATTTTTTTCCATTTCTTTAAAATAGAAATCAAAAGTAAAGAAAGAGGATAAAATCAGTGAACATATACATCAAATTATTGATGAGATTATACAAGTACGCTACGCTTACTCTGTTTATGTGTATTAAATTAATTAATAATTCTTGTTATAACTATGTTAAGAACTATATTTATATTTGTCGACTTTAGCTATACTAGAGGAAAGTTAGGATGTAAAAAATTGACAATGAGCATAAAAAAGTGGTATGATTTAGCTAGCTGTTAAGTAAAAAATAATTATATAAAGTGAGGGAAATAAATAAAAATGAAAAGAATTATAGTATTATTAAGTTTGATTTTTACTTTAGTAATATCTGGTTCATGGATGGCTTTAGGAACCTATGCAGAAAATGAAGAAAATACAGAAATTTCACCTGTTTCTGAAAGTGAATGGATAGAAATGTTGGTTTCTGATAATCCGTATATCATGACTAATACATTTACTAGAAATGGAATAAATTACAAAGTAGTAACTACTGTTGGAAAATATAGTTTAAATGAAGCCAATGTAATTTATAATTTAAATAATGAAAGAGAATATACTTATACCTTTAACTATGGGAGTGGAACAACATCAGAATTTTATTATTTAGAGGGAGATACGTATTTTCCAATAAGTTATGATAAAGTATATTATAGATATGGGCAACTAGATGGTAATAATTATGTTCAAAAGAAAATTGTTGATAATTATAAAAAAATAGAGTTAATTATTACAACAACAGTTACAGATAATGGAGAAATTAGACATACATATAATGTAACTAATATTGGAGATGTTGCTATAGAAAATACTTCATTCATTATTGAGTTAGATACAGAGTTAAATGGTCATGATGATATTGATTTATATGCTGATGGAAATAATGGTATTTACATGAGTATAGAAGATTTAACTCTATATGTTGAACCAGTAGAAGGAATTACTAAATTATTTGCTGGTGAATGGGCTTTGAATTATTATGATGAAATCGATGAAGAAGAATACACTACCAGTGGGTTTGGGAAGAACTCTGGTGAGTTATTAGCTACTAATGTAGACACTGCTGTTTATATGGGGCAAGATGTAGTACGTTTGGGAGCAGGAGAGAGCGTTAGCTTTACATATCAAGAGCGGATTGTTACTTCCAATGAAGAAAGACCAGTTCCAAATTATACAGTTCGTATACAACATATTAATCAAGAAGGCGTTATTCTTAATGAAGAATTTATTACTGGCTCACAGGGGGAAACATACACAGTTAATCCTAATCAGTATGAAGGATATGAACTTTATAATGTTGTAGGAGAAACTACAGGTATTTATAGTCAAGATGGGGTTCAAATTATTTTCTATTATGGCGAACCTAGATCAGAACATACAATTACTGTAAAGCATATTGCTGAAAATGGTACAGTTTTATTTGAAGAATCTTTAACAGGTAAAAAAGGGACAAGCTATACTGTTACAGCAAAAGAATTTGAAGGATATGTATTTGAGAGTGTTGTAGGAGAAACTACAGGAGTATATGGAGAAGATGGAGTTGAAATTGTTTTCAATTATACTGTTGAAGAGAAAATACCAACACCTACACCAACGAATCCTATTACTGGCGATGATACAATGATTGTACCTATATTGGTCGTATTTGGTATAAGTGTAGTAGGTATTATAATTATTTTCGTTGTTAAGAAACGTAAAAAGAAATAAAAATAATGGAAGTGTGTTAAGATAATGAAACACACTTTTTTAGTTGAGTGAATATCATTTAATATAAGATTGATCGAAATAAAAAGATCAATTCATTCTTGCTAATAGATAGAAGATTTACTATGTAAATATTAAGTAAGTGGATGGTAGATGATCCTCTTAGATTTTCTACCATTCATTTTTTTATATCCTATCTTCATAATATTATTGGATAATTATTCTTTAAATTGGTAATAATTTTTTACATAGGATACTTTAGAGGTGATGATATGAGTAGTAATCAATTAGGAAAAGATATTACACGAAAAGAAGCATGGCAAAAAGTTACTGGTTCTGCAGAATACACAGATGATATCATTCAACAAGGAATGCTCTACGCAAAATTGTTAACTAGTCCATACGCTCATGCTGATATAATTTCGATTGACATCTCAAAAGCAAAAAGTATGCCAGGTGTAAAATCTATCCTAACTGGTGATGATATAAATGTATTATGTGGTACATTATTAAGAGATCGCCCACCTTTAGCCCAAAAAAAAGTTCGGTACTTTAAAGAACCAGTAGCAATAGTTGTTGCAAATAGTGAGCAACAAGCCAAGGCGGCAGTAACAAGAATTAAGGTTCAATACCAACCATTATCTGTTATAAACTCAATTAGTGAGGCCATTCAATCTGACTCAGTAATAATACACAAAAAGTTAAGCGATTATCAAAAGATGATAGAGGATGTCTACCCAATCCCTGATTCTAATATTTGCAGCCATTACAAAATCAGAAAAGGTAATATTGAACTTGGGTGGGATCAAAGTGATGTCATTGTTGAGTCTACTTTTATACTACCTCAATCAGATCATGCTGCAATGGAAACAAGAAGTGCCATATGTAAAGTATTTCCAGATGGAAAAGTATCATTCCAATGCTCCAGTCAAGCACCATATTCTGTCAAAGAAGAAATAAGTAGCTACTTTAACATTCCAGAGGGTAATGTAAGCGTTCAAGTTCCCTTTTTAGGTGGCGGTTTTGGTGGAAAAGTCCCAGCTCAACTGGAAGTACTTGCCTATATAGCTGCTTCAACTGTGCCTGGAAAAAGTGTTAAACTAACAAATACACGTGAAGAAGATATAGCGACTTCTCCCTGTCATTTAGGTATACAAGCGACTATAAAACTTGGTGCAAAGAACAATGGGAAAATAACAGCTGCAAAAATGGTGTTCCACATCGATTGTGGAGCTTATGCAGAAATTGCACCTAAAATGGCAAAAGCAATAATTGTCGATAGTGCTGGTCCATATGCCATCGAAAACCTTAATTGTGATTGTTATACTGTCTATACTAATCATATATTTACCACCTCATTTAGAGGGTTTGGGCATACTTCTCATGCTTTTTGCTTAGAAAGAACAATCGATAAACTAGCACATCACTTAGCTATTGATCCTTTTACTATACGTCAAATAAATGCAATTAAAGAAGGAGATACATCTGCTACAAATACAATGGTAACATATAGTAACACGGGAGACTTTAGTCAATGCTTAACAAAATTAAAAGCATTAATCAATTGGGATGAAGGTAGTAGAATTGAAGAAAATAATCACTTAATTCGATCAAAAGGGATGGCTTGTTTCATTAAGACTTCTGACACTGAGACTGATGCAGGATCATCTGCAGTACTCCATTTCAATAAAGATGGAAGCATTAATTTAATTTGTGGAGCTGTTGAAATGGGTCCAGGAACAAAGACAACAATGGCTCAAATACTAGCAGAGAAAATGAAAATGGATAGTAATCGTATCTTCATAAAATTTATGGTAGATACAGATTTAGAACCAAAACATTGGAAGACAGTCGCTAGTATGTCAACGATTTTAGCTGGAAGTGCTGTTATTAAAGCTGCAGAGGATGCCATCCATCAGTTGCTAAACATTGGCAGTATCGTACTACGTTGTCCAGCAGAGGATTTAGCGGTTGCTCAGGAACGTGTATATGTCAAAAGCAATCCTGCATTTTATGTTGCTTTTAAAGATATAGTTCATGGCTATAAATATCCTAATGGAAATGCAATAATAGGTCCTATTATTGGTCGTGGTAGTTATGTAATGAATCATTTAACACTATTAAATAAAGAAACTGGTGAAGGAAAAGCGGGGGTCAGTTGGACAGTTGGTGCACAAGCTGTAGAAATAGAATATGATACAAAACAACATACCTATAGAGTGTTAAAAGCCGCTACAGTAGTAGATGCTGGTAAAGTATTAAATCCTAAAACAGCAAAAGGAGTATTAATGGGAGGCATGTGTATGGGATTAGGTCTTGGAATGGATGAAGAATTTCTTTATAATGTCGATGGTATTATGCAAAATACTAGTTTTAGAACCTATAAGATGCTTCGCTATGGCGAAACCCCAGAGTACTTAATAGATTTTGTTGAAACTCCTCAAATTGATACTCCATTTGGTGCTAGAGGTTTTGCCGAGCATGGAATTATTGGAATCCCAGCCGCTTTAGCAAATGCCATCTCATGTGCTGCACAAATTGATATTACTCAGATTCCTATATCACCAGAATTAATATGGAAAAAGAAAGTTTGTGAAAAGAAATGATTTCTTTTGACTTTGCTTATTATCGACCAGATACTTTAGAAGAGGCTATTGATTGTTTTCAACGACTTACGAAAAAGAATCAAAAAGTTATCTATTATGGCGGTGGTACAGAAATTATTAGTATGGCTAGAGCTGAAAGCATACAATTCGATGCTGTCATTGATTTAAAATGGATTCCAGAGTGTACTACTTTAAAATTAGATCAAGATAACTATATTATTGGAAGTATGAATTCTTTAACTACTATTGCAGAAGCAGGATATTTTCCTTTGCTTTGTAAAACTATCACAAGAATCGCAGATCATACCACCCAAGGAAAGATAACCATTGGTGGGAATCTTAAAAGCACGATTATCTATCGTGAAGCGACATTACCATTAATGGTGACTAATTGCAAAATTAAGATTATGACAGCGAAAGGATTACTAACTCTGCCATTTCCTCAAATATGGAATGGACAGTTAGATTTACAACCAGAGGAGTTTTTGGTGCAAATAGTAATTAATATAGATGATATTAATCTACCATATGTACATGCCAAAAGGACAAAAATGGATAGAATTGATTATCCTCTGATTACTTTAGTTGGTAATAAAAAAAATCAATTTATTCAAGCAGCTATTAGTGGTGCTAGCAATAATCCATTACTATTAGATTCTGAAATATTAAATTCTTCATTATCAAACGAAGATAAAATAAGGTCTATTATTGATCAAATTGATCATTCTCTTATGAGTGATATTCAAGGAAGTAAGGAATACCGCAAATTCGTGCTTAGCAATATGATGTCACAAATGTTTGCAAAATTAAAGGATAAATGATTTTATAAAGAAAAGTTAAAAGATTGTATATTTTATATTTAAGGAGAAGAAAATGATTTCATACATAGGAAAAAGTATTATTGATTTACATGTAAATGATGAGACTGTCTCAGTAATGGTAAATCCTTCGGATACATTATTACATGTATTACGAAATCAATTATTATTAACAGGAGCAAAAAAAGGTTGTGAAAATGGAGATTGTGGTTCTTGCACAGTTCTAATAGATGGCTGGCCTGTGAAAGCATGCTTAATGTTAGCAGTAGAGGCTGATGAATGTTCCATTACAACTATTGAAGGCTTAAAAGATCTGGAGATTCAAAAAGCCTTTATAGAAAATTGGGGGTTTCAATGTGGATATTGTACATCTGGTTTTTTAATGGTCTGTTATGCTTTATCAAGAATTCATCCAGAGGCTGATGAATATACAATAGAGCAGTGGTTACAATCAAATTTATGTCGGTGTACTGGATATAGTGAAATTAAAGCTGCTATACATTCTATTTTAAATAAATAAAATTATTATTCAGTTATTAACAAATAATTATTTAAGGAGAATCAAAATGATCAAAAACTTATTTTTCATTCAGGAAATTTATCGTAGTTTGCTTCGGATAGGTAATATATCCAGCATTAAATATGCTGATTTATATTCAAATAGGTATTGTTAGGATGAGTGTAGAATGTATTATTTTAGCAGCTGGTCTTTCTTCGAGAATGGGTGAAAATAAAATGCTTCTACCATTTCATGGTTCAACTATCTTAGAGCAATGCATAAAAAGCTTTTATAAAACTTGTTCTAGAATAATTATAGTTGCAGGTAAATATCATGAAGATATTCAAAAAAGAATAACATCTTATAATAAAGTACAACTAGTTTATAACAAAAATTATAATGGTGGAATGTTTGAATCTGTAAAGGTAGGAGTAAACGCAATTGCAGCAGACAGATTCTTTATCACTCCTGGAGATTATCCTCTAATACAAATTAAAACAATAGAATTTATGTCACAGATAAATGCTCCATTTGTTTCCCCTGTTTATCAAGGGAAATATGGACATCCTATTTTATTAAATGTAGCATTTAAACCCATCATCATACAATCTGATGCAAAAAGTCTACGAGATTGTTTAGAGCCTTTTGAAAAGCAAAGGTACACATTAATAACTGATGATCAAGGGATACTTATTGATGTAGATACTAAAGAAAGCTATCAAAACATTATAAGGACAATACAATGATTTATTTTATAACTGGTGCAATAGATTCTGGTAAATCTACAAAATTATTATCAATTTATAAAGTACTACAAAAAGGTGATGGTTTTTATAATGTAAGACGATATATTCAGACTATGACTATTGGCCAAGATATTGTTCACTTATCTACTGCTAAATCTATACCATTTTCTCGTATTGATGGATTCATTCCAAAAGATTGGGATGAAAGTGAGCACTTTATGAATTATAGTTTCTCTAAGCAAGGGCTAGATTTTACTAAAGATATTATCAATCGAATCATTACTAAAAAGATAAAAATTGCATACATTGATGAGCTTGGGAGCTTAGAATTACAAAAACAAGGGTTATACGAATATTTTAAAATGTTAGTATTGCAAGATATAGATATTTATGCTGTTTGTAGAACTTCATGTTTAAAACCTGTTATTGATTTATTTGAGATTTTAGATTATAAAATATATTTTCAAACAAATGATAATAGTCATACCTATACTTAATCTGAAATAAAAAAACAAGAAATACAATACAAGATACTAGGTATAGCTTAATGTATATAATACTTTTTATAGGTAAAGATAGTCATATGGTATTTTTTAGATAAAGAAGTACAAAGTAAGAACGAATATGTATTGAATTGATGAAATAATTATAAAAGAAGGAGAGAACTATGGAAAATTATTTAGAGTATCATGAATTATTAATGATTCTTTGTGGTATCGCAATGGGGACTATTGCACGTTTTATTACATTAAAGGTGGATACTAGACAGAATCCTAGTTTCCCAAGTGGCTACTTTATTAGTATCATCATGGGAATTATTGCCTCAGCTCTTGGTGCTGTAGCTATTCCGGCTTTATTTGCGAAAGATTTTACTGCTGTTACATTTTTAACCCTAGCTATCCAACATTTTAGAGAAATAAGGAAAACAGAAATGGATAGTTTACAGGAATTAGAAAAAACAGAGTATACAATAAGAGGTGCTGCATATATTGATGGAATTGCGAAGACATTTGAATCAAGGTATTATTTTTCATTACTAACCTCTTTCTTAGTTGTACTAATTTTAAAAATAGTTTCCTTGGATAATATAATTCTTAATATACTGGTATCAGCGATTTCTGGAGCGATTATTATATATATACTAAGTAAATTTACCAAAGGAAAAACTATCGGAGATATATGTAACTTAACAGAAGGAGTAATCACTATTGATGGGTCAGATTTATTAGTAGATGGAATATTTGTATCAAATGCATTAGGATCTACTAATGATCAAGAACTATTTTTAAATGAAGGAGTTGCAATAGTGATTGAACCTAAAAACGAAAAATTTAGAATAACATTAGAAAATCTTGGACAAAGGCATGCAATGTTATTTGAGGCTACAAGAACGTTCGGAGTTAAAAAATATAGTTTTGCAAAACGAAGTTTTAAAGAAGGTAAAGTTATTATTACTTTTGTGCCTATTTTGCGTCAGCCTGATGAAATTATCAATGTTATCAAAACTACTCCTGTACTAGAAAATAGTAGGAAAATTCATACTATAATGGAAAATGATATAGGGGGTAATCAAAATGGATAAAAATAATCCTGTCATTTTAGTATATATTACAGCGGATAAAGAAAGAGTATTGTCTGGAGATCCTTTAACTCTTTATATAACAGATGAAAATGAAAAACAAGAATGCATTACAGAGTTAAATAGAGCTTTAAATACAGATGCTGTGTTACTTAAAAACGGTGATTATATTTTAATTACAAAAACATAATTCTATGTTATATATGCAATGTGCATAAAATATGTATAATTGATTGCTATAATTAATAATATTATCTAAAGAGGGAGGTAATATTTGATGTCTAAGAACATTTATAAAGCATTAATTATAGGTTCGCTATGGGGGATTATAGAGGCTACCTTAGGTTATGTAACACATATGATTGGTCTATCTATAGGATGGCTCATTTGGTATCCTATAGCTTTTATTTTCATATATAAATCATATAGTCTTACAAACAGTTATCCTAGTGTCATGATAACTGCATTTGTGGCCTCTAGTTTAAAACTTTTAAATTTATTTTTCCCAGGCCGTATTGATTATGTGATTAATCCAGCTGTAGCAATTATATTGGAGGCAGTATCATTTATTTTAGTTTCTAAACGTGTAGGAAATAAATATGATATTTTTAACTTAGCATTCATAGGATTTACTTATAGAATATTATATTTAGCCTATGTGCGTTTACTACCTGAAAATCTAATGCTCTTATCTCAAGTGGCTGATATTACAAAATTTGCTAAATTTATGTTTTCGGAAACAGTGATAAATGTATTATTAATATACTCATTTCTATTTGTAACTAGCAAATACAAAATAGTTAGCTTTGCTAGAGTAAAAGATAAAATAAGAGCAATAACCAATAGAAGAAAGCTATTAGTTCCACTTTTTTCTGTTAGTAGTGTAGTATTTGCGATTGCTGTTACAATACTTGTAAGATGAGTATAGCAGAAAACCTCATATATTTTTATTTTATGCTATGGAAACAATGACTATAATGTAACAAAGAAGAAATAGATTTCCTTGATTAAAAGGAAGTATTTCTTCTTTTTGCTTATTAACCCATTTCATTATACACGAAAGTGAGTAAAGATACTGAAAAGTTAGATATTAAAGTAATATTCATTTTTTTTTGAATAATAGGAACTCTGTTTTGTTACCTAGGTGTTAATCATATCCAGCATCTAAGTATTCGTTATATAATTCTAAGAATCTTTGATAGTGTACAATTTCTCTTTGTCTTAAGAAAGATAATGGAGCTATAATTTCTGGGTTATTAGTTAGATTCATTAAGTTCTCATAAATGGCTCTAGCTTTTTGCTCTGCTGCCATATCCTCAGCTAAATCAGCAATTGGATCACCAGTTACTCCTACATAACTCATAGTAAATGGTACACCATTTGAATCCGTAGGAAATAAAGCAAATCCATGTTCTGTATAATGGCTTTCTAATCCTGCCTCTTTAATCTCCTCAATAGTAGCTCCTTCCATTAATTGATATACCATGGCAGATATCATTTCCATATGTGCTAATTCTTCTGTGCCATTTTGTTGTCGGTTATATTTTCAAAAATAATTGCAATTCAAATTCATTGATTGCATCTGCATTCCATCTTCCTGATTTTTCTTTTTTATATATCGCTTTCTCTATAATACTTTTTAGTATTTTATTTTTTTGTTTTGTATCAGCCTCCCAATAAAGGGTAATGGCTTGTTGTAGAATTGGGATTGCTTTTTTAAAGTATTCAGTCGTGTTGTTTAGTATATCGTTATTAATCTCCTCTATCCTTTCGCCTGTCGCTTCTATTTGTGATTTAAGAGTATTTTCCCTTGTCTTAAATAAATCAATTGTATAGGCACCAATTTCGAGCATTTCGCATGCTTTCTCTAATTGTTTGTTTAGCTTTTCAATTTCTTTGTTTAATGCATTTAGTTGTTGCTTTTTACCTTCAATAATATGAGCATTTTTATCTTCGTAATTATCACTAATATCATTAAACTTACTTAAGATTGTTTCTAGCTCTTTGATAATGCGGTTTTCTACGATTGATAAGTCGCTAGACACATTTTTACATTGAGAAGTAGAACAGATTAATGTTGAGATTCTACCGTTTTGGTAGGGTCTCCTTACCATTTTTCTACCACAGTTAGCACAAACGACGATTCCTGATAATTGATTTTTCATTTCTTTGTTACCAGGTATTTTACTTGTTGGTTTTGCTTTCTTTTTATCTATCACAGCGTTTAATATCATTTGATCAAATAGAGCAGGGTGCTTGCCATTATAGTACTCAGTATCATTATTTCTAGGTCTAATCTTTTTAATTTTATTATCTTGATATACTTGTACCGTTTTGCGGGAGTTCCATTTTATATAACCACAATAGAGATGAATGTTATCAATTATTGTCCTTACGCTGCTTGTAGTCCATCGATCAGATTTCCGAGTTGGGATGCTTGATATATTTAATTCATTCGCAATAGTAGCAGTTCCCATATCTTCATTTAAATATCTATCAATAATTAGTTTTACTGTTGGTATTTCATTTTCATTGAATTCTAAAGAGTAGCTTTTATCTAATTTGATTTTGTTATATCCATAAGGAGCTATACTTCCTAAATAGTAACCATCTTGAACTGCTATATGTCTTCCTCGTTGCATTCTTCGATTGATCATTTTATATTCTCTTCGACCCATAAATAAATCAAATTCAAAATATTCTTGATCGTATTCATTTTGGGGGTCGACTACTTTTTGAGGTGTTATTATTTTAGTATTATTTAATGAGAATGCACGAATGATAGTTCCTTGGTCCATTGTATCACCACGGGCAAGCCGTTGGACATCAACCACTAGAACACCATCAAAAGCACCTTTCATGACAAATTCAAGGAGTTTCTTCATTTCTGGTCGAGATTCTATTGTTTCTCCTGATACAACTTCTTTAAACTGCATGATACTATTTCTATCAAGCTTCATTTTATCAACTAATTCAAATAGAATTTTCTCATGTTTGTATAACGTTTCTTCCATTGTTTCTTCAGGATTATCACTTCTTGATTTTCTCAAGTACATTGCATACATTATATTTCACCTCATTATTAAATACTATTTTAAAAAAGTAATTTTTATGTTATAATAAGGCATGATAAAAGAGAATAACTGGGTGTTATTTATTTATCATGCTATGAGATATTGCAGTATCTCATACTACACTCCTATTGCAGTAGGGGTGTTTTTTTTGGTTCTATTTAGTTACAGTAAGTTTTACTTCTACTTTTTTAGTCCAATTGTTAAATTCTACGTAATAATCTCCGTCCCCATCGTATAAGAAATGCATATATGACTCTACTGTTGCATTAGAGCGCATTTCGTTAGCTTTCCAATCAACATTATCATCAAAATAAGCAGATATTGAACTTAAAGAAGTCCCTTTAGATCCGAAGACAGTATAATAAAACATATTTAGTCCATGAGTTTCCTCACTTTTATTGGTTATGCTTACAGGAACGACTACTACCTCGGCATTGTTATAATCCGAATAGGAATTATCAATTGTCGTGAAACTCACGTTATCACTAAAAACGATTTCTAAGTCATCGAATTCCACAACATCACCATAGGAAAGCACCTTTTTCTCTGTTTTTACATTGTTGTTTGAAGAAGAATTATTGTTATCTCCACCATTATCATCACTACTACATCCAACAATTCCAAAACATAACATAACTACAAATAATACTTTCAATAATTTTTTCATTTCAAAAAATCCTCCTTTTGAATTTATATAAACACTTTCGTGTGTTTACCTATTTTATATTAGTAAAAAATTCTTCTAAATCATCATTACTGGATTCTGCAGTAAATAATCCATTTTCTACCATACCACCGTCAATAGCAATTTTCATGTCATCCTTACTATCAAATTGATAAATCTTAACTACATGATTATCAACATAAAACATAACTCCATCAATGGCTTTAATCAATTGATATTGAGGTTTATCTATATCGTTAACTTCATATTCAGCCTGGAACTTTTCTACAAAGTAATCTAAATCCCTCTCATCCTTTGATTTCTTGCTATTGCCACATCCAACAATACCAAAACATAGCATAGCTACAACTAATATTTTAAATTTTTTTTCATTAAAAATCCTCCTATTAAATTTATATAAACATTTTCGTATGCTTATTTACCACTCTTTAAATTAAAGCTTCACTGTTTATTAATTATTTCAGGCACTTTTTAAAGCTTCCTTTACTTCATCAACAGTTAGATCATACCCAGAAAGAAGTGTTTCTATTTCAGATTCAATGTCCTCATTACTTAACTCTTCGTATGCATACAATTGAATCTCAGAATCAATATGATAGGAGTATATATAATTTTCAAAAGCTAAAGTATCTTCCTTAATTCCTAATGCCTCTGCAATCGTTTTATCATCGCCTTCTAATTGTCTGTAATAGATAAATCTTGCTTCGTCATCACCAATAGTTGCATAAACATATACGCTTCCACTCTCGGTTACTTCAATTTTAACAGTCATCACTTTTTCTAATTTCTCTAATGCTGTTTCCGTTACATCATCTTGATTACTGTTATTATTGTCATTATCTTTACTATCATTATTGCTGCATCCAACAATTCCAAAGCATAGCACAACTACTAATAATACTTTTAATATCTTTTTCATTTCAAAAATAACCTCCTCGTATAATATGTTTTGTAATCTTTAAAGAAGTCTAGCCTTCTTTAATCATTGCATTATCATTCTATTTCTAAGATAATAGACATGTTTTGAATGAAGGTTTTATTCTTCCTCCTTGTGGCAGTTACTGTCCACCTTAGAAAGACTTAATCCTTTCTATCTTGACCGTCTTTATACCCGAATTAGTTTGTTGCAGCGTTGTGTTACACATCGTCTCCGTATTTACGAGGTTGTGTTTGTCTTGATTTAGAGGTGCAATTCAGAACAGATTACATTTTAGAAAGAGGTTTCCCTTATGCAAAATTCATATGAATTATTTATCGGTATTGATGTCTCTAAAAACAAGGCTGATGCTGCTATCATTAAACTTTATCGAGATCGCTCTAGAAAACCCAAACTTCTAAGAAAAAAGATTGCTTTCCGTTTTCTTACTTCTGAAGTTGATGCGTTTCTTAGTACGGTTAGAAAATATGTTGATGATAATTGCACTCATGTGACTTATGCTATGGAAGTGACTGGCACATATTCTGACAATATTTATGATGCCCTTACTTCTAATAAACTAGAGATTGAAGATGTTTTTCTTCTTGAAGCTCGTTATGTTCAAAACTGGTGTAAAACTCACAACAGACCTAAATCTGATCCTTTGGATGCTGAATCTATTGATTCCATTATCGCTTTTGAATACGATGTCAAGTTTGTTTCTAAATTTGATTCTTCCAACGAAAAAGGATATACAGATTTGAAGCACCTTGTTCATAGGTATTACCAGCTTAAGAAGGTTCTTACGCAAGAGATGAACCGTCTCATTGCGACGTGTGATCGTTTTTTCCCTGAACTTCAGTACGTTTTTAAACCTAAATCCGCTGCTTTTTTAGCTATTCTATCTGTATATCCTACAACTTATGATATCATTAATGCTACTAAAAGTGAAGTCTTTGATTTAGTTTTTCAAGCGACTAAACATCATGTTTCTATGGATAAAATTGATTCACTATTTGATTACTGCAAGGACTCTCTTGCTCCTATGGTTGTTTCTAATGACATTTCATCTTTGATTCTTAATCAAGTTTCTAGTGTCTATCATCTTAGAGCGAATCTGCATGAATTTGAAAAGCTAGTCAAAGCTACTGCTTCTCAATTTGTACTGTTTGACATTCTTCAATCAATGCCTGGTTGTGGTGCTATTACAGCTGCCACTGTGATCGCAGAAACTTGTGATATCAAACGGTTTTCTAGTGCTGATAATTTTGTTTCTTATGCTGGCTTAGCTCCTGTAAACAAACGCTCTGGTTCTTCTGTTGAAGTTCTTGGTAAAATCTCTAAAAAAGGTTCCAAGTTTTTACGCCATGCCTTATTTATGATTGCTGAGTTCGCTCGTAGACACAACCCTATTCTTAAACATTTCTTCGAGATCAAAAAGAATGGAAATAAGAAACGTCATCGTTTAGCTGTTGTAGCAGTTGCCAATAAAGTGGCTCGCTACATCTACTCTGTAATGAAGCATAATTCTGAGTTTATCATTTTAGATTCTGATCTTTCTAGATTACCGGAAGATACCCGAAATTCGTTCTTCCAAAACATAAGTTTTAATATCCCTAAAAACAATCGTAAGCAGGTTTATCGCTTTTGTGATTGTAATGGTAAGATCTCTGAATTCGTTTATAATAGTAAGGATATAAATGAAGAGTAGCTTAACTCATTTTAGGAATACATAATTGTAAGAGCTTTCAAAAACTAGGTTTTTGTTAAGTTGTTTTCAGTGTGCTCTTATTTCACCTAAACAAGAATTTTTTAAAGAGAATTCACCTCTATATCAAGATAAACACATTTAATATCATTAATTTATTCAAATTTTTCTTTTTTTAAATAATTATTGACATTTAATAGTTTGTCTTTTAAATTTATATAATCACTTTCGTGTGTTTACCAATTTTATTTCTTTAGTAATGATTTCTAAGTCTAGCAACTCTTTCAATTTCTTCAGTTCAGCAGCATTTTAGCAACCAATTTTCTTGTTAATTCTTCATTTAAAATTATGTAATCTTTCGCATCAATTCCTACCACTATAAATTACTTACTCCTTTTAGATTTCAGAAATTAATAATAATTAGCACTTCTCTACCTTAATTCTACTGATTATTAATTTAATTATATCAGTAGAGGAAATAAATGGCAAACTAATTAGTTTTTGACATAAACATAAACTGGAGGTGCTTATTTTGGCGAAAGTAACCGTAATAAGACCTGAACGACCAGATAAACGTGCTCTCTCAGAATTGTACGATATCTTGAATGAAGTATATCAAACATCAGGTCACAAAAAGTTTAAAAAAGAAGATTTGTTTTACACAGATGAACAAATAGAAGCAATGAAAAAGGACCCAACTATTAATTGGATCTAATAAGGTGGAAAAGATTTCCACCATACATAAAAAAACAAAAACCAGATTTTTTAGTTCTACATAATCAAAACTATTAAAAACATATTTTGTAAAGGATAACGGAGCAGAGAAAAAGAAAATAATTGTTTGCCAAAGTACAAAATTAGTGATATTCCTGAAACCATCAGAAATAGCATATAGAAAAGTAAAAAAGAATTAGAAGATAAATTTTTTTACATAGCAAAACTGTCTAAAAGGTGTTCTTTTTAGAGGAAACTACTATCTTTTATACATTCTTCTTTCATATGTCAATCCAAGAATGTAATCTGTACTTGTTTCATAAAATTCAGCTAATACCGTAAGACTATCAAGAGGAATCTTAATTACCTTATTTTCATATCTAGAATATGTTTCTTGAGACACATTTAATAGATCAGCAACTTGTGTCTGTGTTAATTTTCTTTCTTGTCTTAGGTATCTTAAACGCAACATGATATTAATTCCTCCTGATTATTAACATTTTAACATTTTTTCAGCAAATAGAAAAGAGCTATTATCATAAAAAAATATACTTATACTAAACTCGATGCATAGTTATTGATTACATCTTTTCATATGGTCTATAAAATAGTATAATAATAATTAATTAGGGAGGTAGTAATAATGAAAAGAGTCAAAACAATTAAGGCAAAGCAACTAAACGAAATAGACAGAATTGCTTATCATGAGTATTTAAAAAATTTTTTAGATCAAGACATATCAATTATTTCAATAAAAGAAACTGCAAGTGGAACTGGAAATTATGTATTTTACACTACGATTGTTTATGAGTGTAATGAAGACTTTATAGATAAAACTGGTGCAGATTATGTAATCTTAAAAGATAAGTTTATGAAAAAAGGCGAGTATGAATTAGTAGTAAGTGAGGTAAAAGAGAAAATAGTTAATATACGTTATGTAGAAAACAATACATAATCTAATATATAAAGGCACTGTTAGCGAGACAGTGTTCTTTTCTTATAGAGACAGTGACAACATTTGTGAGCAGTTTCTTCTGTACCAATATCTGTTAATAAAGCTCTACCTTTTTCTGTTGGCAAAGTATATCGTTGCGTTAAATAACGCATACAAGCTCCCAATTCACCATTTGCACCACCGAATTGTGTTAGTATAAATTTTGCCATTTTTAAATCTTTTTGACAAATATTTACCGGATATTGCAATTTTTTATCATATTTCCACATAGTTTGTTTTCCTTTCTATTGTTTTTCCCAAGGCCATGGGTGATTAACCCATTCCCATTTTTGATCACTATGAGCATCAGAAACTGTTAAGGGGCCAAATTCTTTTTCAAATTCTTCTCTTGCTATTTTTGCTTGTTCATTATGATTGTTAAATAGTTTTAGCATTTCTTTATCATTAGGATAATTATCTAAATATAAGTTAGCTTCATGAGCAGAGAATTCATGCATTTGTAATTTTTGTAGCTTTTGCTGTCTGTTTGTCATTGATTGAATAGGATAGTTTGTAAATCCTTTATAAGGTAAATACAAACTCTTAAAAAGGTTTCCTAACATGAATGCTTTACTTTCATCAAATAATTCGCTATTTGACCCACCTTTGACTTTTTGCATTTGCCATGCTTTAGAAACATTTTCTTGGAAATTTGAGTTTATACTATTGTTTTGGTTCATTTAATTACCTCCTTCATTTTAAAATATGCATAAAAGTACAATTGGGTAAACAAATGTTTCGTTTTATAAAAATATTATGTATAGTAAAAATAAATTATTAGTATAGTTTTGTTTTATTTTTATTAATCATGTGATAGAATATATAGTAATAAAGGGTGATAATTAATGAAGAGATGTGGTTGGGCTGGTAACGATTATGATTATATTAAATATCACGATGAAGAGTGGGGTAAAGAAGTACATAATGATCAATCATTATTTGAGCTACTTATATTAGAAGGCTTTCAAGCTGGTTTAAGTTGGATAACAATACTTAAAAAAAGGAAAGCTTTTCAAGAAGCTTTTGACTATTTTGATATTGTTAAAGTTGCGAATTATGATCAATATAAAATCGATGAATTATTAGCTAATAAAGGCATTGTAAGAAATCGATTGAAAATAAAGAATGCAATTAAAGCAGCAAACTTGGTATTAGAGATTCAAAAAGAATATGGTAGTCTAGATCAATATTTATGGAGCTATGTAGAGTTTCAACCAATTATTAACCATTATGAATCAACAAAAGATTTGCCAGTAGAGTCAGAATTATCAAAAAGGTTGAGTGGCGATTTATACAAAAGGGGATTTCGATTTGTAGGAAGTGTTATTTGTTATTCGTTTATGCAAGCTGTCGGAATGATTAATGATCATGAAGAAGGTTGTCATTTTAAATATAAATAAAACTAATTTGTATTAAGGTGGTGTTTGACAATGGGTAATGAGAAGGAGATATATTCTGATTTTACAAAACAATGTAATGCTTTATTAGATATTATTCAGTATTTAAGGGCGGACATGTTAAAAAAAAGAATTAGAATTTATAATTTTCAATACTGGGAATTTATTTTTCAAAGAATAAAAGAGGAATACAGTGAGATTAGAAAGAAGGCTATCGATCAATTAAATGGATATCATAATACAGTAACAACAAAAGAAATAGAAAATGCTTTTAGTCAATTAGAAGATGAATATGAAAAAACGGCGAATGTATTCTTAGAAAAAAAGATGATGATACAAGAGAGTACCACTTACTTTGAATTACCTAGAAGAACGTTGCATGTTAAAGCACAAATTTTAATTTATCGACGTTTATTTAGTGAAATGGGTTTTAAAGCAGTCAAAGTAAAAATAAAGAAGGATATCACATAATGTGTAACATATCATGTGAATATCCTTTTATTATTTATTACTATTATTCTATTTCAACTGCATTTTCAATTGGTTTAAATGGATTTTCTTTATCAATGTGATCATAAAATAAGATTCCATCAAAATGATCCAACTCATGTTGTATAACAATTGCTAAATAACCTCTTGCAATTATCGTAATGAATTCATTTGTCAATGCATCATAGCCTTGTAAGGTAATTTTATTATATCTTGGAACATACCCTTTATGTTCTTCGTTAACGGATAAACATCCTTCTCCATCTTTTAAATATGCTTTCTTAATAGAGTGTGATAAAATCTTTGGATTTGCTAAAGCATAGGAAGCAGCTTCTTGTACAATATTTCCATCTTCGTCATATTCATAAACTAATAAAGCAAACATTCTCTTTAATACTCCAATTTGAACAGCAGCTAATCCAACACCAGGACGCAATCCATATTCTTCACTGATAGTTACATCCTGTGAATTTTTCAAATAATCATGCATTGTTAATAATGTTTCACGATCTTCTTCTGATAAGGGATAATCAACCTCCTCTGATTTCTCTCTAATCAAAAGATTACAATCATCTATGATATTTTCTAATAAAATCATCTATTTCACCTCTATTTCTATTCTAACAAAATTTGTGAAATAATGAAAGAATTTTACCATATATAAAAAAAGCTAAGGGGCTACCCTTAGCAAACTCTACAACAACCGCAGATAATTAATAGTAAGAATACTACTAGTACGATAGCAAACCAACTAGAGCCACCACCAAATCCATATCCAGTTCCACATCCGCATCCAAATCCTCCATATGGTTGGTATGGTCCATAAGCTTGAGAGTAAGAAGGCGCATAGTTGCAACCACATCCTGAATTATTATATCCAAAGTTCATATATTCTCACCTCCTTTACATTTTATCTTATTCATTAATTACAGATTAGGTAGTATATGCGCCTAAATTACTTTATAAATTTTTTGTTTTGTAGTACAATTAATTGAGGTGATTTTATGGGATATCAATATCCTTTAGATGCTGATTGGACAATGGAAGAGATTATTATTGTCATGGATTTTTATACTGCTATTGAAGAAGCATACGAAAGTAGTATAAAAAAAGAAAAATTAATAGATTTGTATAAAGAGTTTAAAAAAATTGTAGATACACAATCTTTTGAGAAAAAAATTGATAAAGATTTTTATAAAGTTAGTGGTTATTCTATTTTTCAAGTAATGAAAAAAACAAAGGATGATAGTAGTATAATTAAAATGCAGGTGGAATAAATAATGAGAAAAATGAAGTATGGCGATACAGCAATTAATTTATCAATTCTAACATTATCAATATTTGGAATTGTTATGATAGGATCTGCTAGTGCGGGAAATGCATCTTATTTAGGAACAGAGTATGCAATAAAAAATATGATAAAACAATTTATTTTTGTTGTGATTGGTTATTTAATTATGACGTTTATTCGTCGAATTTTTAGTATACGTTATGTTAATCGAAACACATTAAAATTAGCTTATATTATTATCCTTATCGCAATGTTTTCTACTTTACTATTTGCTTCTGTCAATGGTTCAAAGGCATGGATTCGCTTATTTAATAATAATATTACGATACAGCCATCAGAATTTGCAAAAATAGTAATTATACTATTACTATCTTATATGTTAGTTGAAACTCCAAAGGCGTATTCTACTGTGGTATCATTTCGAAATATAGAGGAACAAAAAAGATTTAAGCATCAACGATTATTTGAATGTATCATTAAACCATTAGGATTAGCATTTATTCTAATCTTTATTACCCTGTTTCTACAAAAAGATTTGGGAACAGCTGTTATTATGCTGTTTATTACGATCATTTGCTTTTTTTCTACGAATCATAAGTATTATCGAAATGTTCATTTTTATAGTTTCTTGATTGTATTAGGAGTCATTTTTATTACTTTACTACTTATTTTCCTATATCCTTCACTACTTCAAAAAGTACTAGGAGGTCATCAAGGAGCCAGAATTGCGTCTTGGTTAGATCCCTTTACTAATGTTCAAGGAGAATCGTATCAAATTGTCAATGGACTATTATCATTTGCCAAGGGGGGGGTCTGGGGTGTAGGATTAACCAATTCTACATTAAAATATGGATACATACCAGAAGCACACAATGACTATATTACAGCTATTATTTGTGAGGAATTGGGTCTAGTTGGATTAGCTCTTATTATAGTTCCCTATTGTATTATTATCTTTAAAATAATGAATTACGCATTTGAAGTAAAAGATGCAAAAGAAAAAATTATGTTAATCGGAATTTCATCATTTTTCTTTATTCATTTATTTTTTAATGTAGGTGGGGTATCAGGATTAATTCCTATGACTGGAGTACCTTTGCTTTGTGTTTCTTCTGGAGGTTCTGGAGTATGGGCATCCTACATTGCTATTGGTTTAGCACAAGCGATTATTAGTAAAAATAGGCGAAATGGAATAATTAAGTAGCACAACTATATTTTTCATTCATATAATAATATGGGTGAGGTATATGGAAAATTTAGATAATTTTAAGTCATTTGTAAGAACGCTGCCAAATTTAAGAAATGATGTAGTAGCAGGGAAGTATTCTTGGCAACAATTGTATGAGATGTATGTCATGTATGGAGAGGACCATGAGATTTGGAATACGTATCGTAATAATCAATCTTCTGTATCCTCTAGTTCAATTGATTTTAATGCAATCGCTGGCATGATAAAGAATATTGATTTACAAGCGTTATCAGGAAGTTTAGATAGCTTTCAAAAAGTTCTTGGTATTGTTTCTACTATGTTAGATAAAGGCGATAATGGAAAAGGTGATGAACAACGAGAAACATCACATTTTAGGAGGTATGATGATTAATGCGTTTGGATTTAACAACTCAAATAACACAGAATCCTAATTATATTGCGTATCTAAGAGAATTTCCTTCTTGGCATTTAGAACTAAATCGATATCCTGAGAATTATGCAACATTTATAGAAAATTACAAAGTAGAAAGGAAGATAACATTTCCAGATAAAATAGAAAAGATTAGTCTTTTACTTACCATGATGGAAATGATGATGTGATGAATGAACTATATGAATATCTGTATGAATTAATAGCAGAAATTAAGAATGAAGAAATATATATAGCTTTTAAACAAGCAGAAGAACGATTAATGAAAGAACAAAATAAAGAATTACTGTTAAAAAATAAGGAACTGCAGGAAAAGTATCTTGAATTAAGAAAGTATGAGAATCAAACGGATCTATCAGACATAAAATCTGAGTTAAAAGAAATTAAAAATCAAATGGCAATGAATACTGATATTCAAAAATATTATTTTTGCTATAGAAATTTAAACGACCGCTTACAAGAGATTAGTAAGTTGTTGTTTAAAAATATTAGTGAGGATTTATCATTTGATTATTTTGATTTATAGGAGCACTTATTATGAAAGTAATTGCAGGAGTTTATAAGAGTAGAAACTTAAAAACATTAAAAGGAGATTCTACTAGACCAACGACTTCAAAAAATAAGGAAAATTTATTTAATATAATTGGACCATATTTTCAAGGAGGAGTCACACTTGATTTATTTGCAGGCAGTGGCTCTTTAGGAATAGAAGCAATCAGTCGAGGAGTTAATGAAGCGTATTTTGTTGATCATTCGTATCAAGCTTTTAAAGTGATTCAAGAGAATCTTGCTTCTTTAAAAATTAAAAATGCTAACGTATTCAAAATGGATGCATTTCAAGCATTGAAAAAATTTAGAGAAAATGAATTGACATTTGATCTGGTATTTTTAGATCCTCCTTATAGTACTGGATTATCTAAAAAAGCATTAAATATGTTACTTGATTTCCATTTATTATCAAAAAATGCTATAGTAATTACAGAAGAAGAAAAATCGGTAAATATAGAACCAATTAGTGCAACATTACTGTTAAAGAAACGAGTTGTCTATGGTAAAACGATATTATATATTTACGAATACCAAGGAGAATGTTCATGAAAGAAAGAAATGCAGTATATGCTGGAACTTTTGATCCAGTAACAAATGGACACTTAGATATCATAGAAAGAGCTAGTAAAATGTATGATAAGTTATATGTTACAATATTTAAAAACATAAGTAAAACACAGACATTTACATTAGAAGAAAGAGCAGAATTATTGAGAATAGCAACTGCGAAATATAAAAATGTAATCATAGATAATAGTGATATATTAGCGGTGGAGTATGCAAAAACAATAGGTGCAAATGTGCTAGTTAGAGGATTACGTGCAACGATGGACTTTGAATATGAATTTCAAATGGCTTTAGCTAATCAATACCTTGACAATGATGTAGAAATGGTATTTTTAATGACAAAAGCAAATCATGCCTATATTTCATCTTCAACAGTTAAAGAAATAGCTGCACATCGTAGAAGTGTCGCAGATTTAGTACCACCCTGCGTAGAAGAAGCATTACAAAAAAAGTTTCAAGAGAATGAATGATAGGAGGAAAAGACTGTGAAAAAACGAGAAAAAAGAATAGCGATTGCATCCGCTGTAGGAACAACTGCACTCTTAAGTTATTATGCATTACATAAGGTAACCAATAAGTTTTTCGATATTGCTTTTACTAGGAAAAATCGTGAGGTAACAAGCGAAGAATTTGATTATTTTGAGCAATTATCAACGAGAAAGCTTTCGTTAGAAAACCATCAAGGATTAACATTATGGGGTACATATATCAACAATTTAAAAACATCAGAGTATACATTAGTACTACTTCATGGATATCATTGTTCTACTTATACAATGAAAAATCAAGTTGAGACATTTTTAAAGGAATTACCTTGTGATATTTTTGTTCCTGATTTACAAGCTCATGGTGAAAGTCAAGGAAAGTATGTTGGCTTTGGGTATTTTGATGCATTTGATATGCAAGAATGGCTTAACTTTTTAGTAGAAATCAATCCTGGTAAACCGATTGTTGTTCTTGGTATTTCTATGGGTGGAGCAACTGTTTGTCATTTGAGTGCAAAAGAATTGCCAAAGGAAGTAAAATGTTTAATTGAGGATTGTAGCTATGATACACTTTATCATCAATTTAAGAATCGATTGTTTAAAGAATATAAACTTCCTATTTCAATGATATCTTATTTATTAAATAAGAAAATGAAAAAGAAATTAGGGTATTCATTGAATGATGCTAGGGCTATTGATGATGTAGCACAAGCAAAACTACCAATGATGTTTATTCATGGATTAGATGATGATTATGTGGATAGTTCAATGGTATTTAATTTGTATAATGCTTGTCCTACTGAAAAAGAACTCTTTTATGTTAAAGATGCTGGCCACGCTGAGGCATTTACTCATGATATAGAAAACTATGTGGATACTGTAGAGGAATTTATTAACCGTTATGTATAAAATAGATAGATGGATAGTTTACGGTTACTACCATCTTTTTTATTATCATTTTATTACTTGATTCACTAATGTTTTTACAAAAAAGACAAAAGTAAATAAAAACATTATTATAAATACAAATAAATACTTGAAATTGCATAATTGATATGATACTATTAGTTAAGTAATCAGATAGTGGTTGCTTGATGAAATAATATCATAGCATTATGCGTCTTTCAATATTAATTAATTTTCCTTCCTATATTTATATATAATGTCTATGATGGCTACCATTGTGTGGTAGCTTTTTTCTTGTCTTTTAACATTTATATGATATAATTAAAGCAGTGTAAGGAGTTGTTTGTAATGATTAAAGTACAAGAATCAAAAGAAATGTATTTAGAAACAATATTGATTTTAACAAAACGTAACGGTACTGTTCGTTCTATTGATGTAGCTAGCGAAATGTCATTTTCTAAGCCAAGCGTAAGTAGAGCAATGGGAATTTTAAAAAGCGAGAATTTAATTAATGTTGATAAGCATGGATTGATTACTTTAACGGATATGGGTAAAGAATTAGCTCATAAAGTATTAGAACGTCATGATTACTTAAAGCGATTATTAATATCGTTAGGTGTAAATCAAGAAATTGCTGATGGTGATGCTTGTAGAATCGAGCATGTAATTTCTGATGAAACATTTGAGGTCATAAAGGAATATATAAATACAAATAAATAATAAATTATGCAGAACGGAACATTGGTTCTGTATTTAAATAGAAAATAGTTAGATAAAGCTAACCAAGAGGTGGAAGTATGTCGACAATTATTGTGCTTGTAGGGGTTTTGTTTTTAGTATGTTTAGCAATTCGAACTATCCAAAAAGAACGAAAATGTAATACAAATGGTTGTTTTGGATGTTCGAAATGCGATAATTATAAAAATTTGAAAGAAATGTATAAAAATGATTTTCAAAAATCTAGTAAATAGACGAATATTGCTGTGATATAAAATATTACAGCTTTTCTTTTGAAATAATAAAAACTAGGAAATAATCTCCTAGTTATATTGCCTAACTACTTAAAAATGGAAATAATTATCAAAATTTTCATTCATTAATAGTAAAACAGCTTTTGTTGTTGGAACTCCTTTTTTAGAATCATAAGCTTTCATTTCTGTGTATTCAACCCCATCATATTTTTTAACCTCTTCATCAAAGATAAAGTCAGATTGTCTAAAGAATAATGTGCTTTTTTCATCACTAACAATAGTTCCTAATTTTTTTTCTTCATTATAATGAACGACTTTACCAGTTGCTCTATCTAAATATAGAGATAATTTGTTAACTAATTCATTCATCATTCGATCATATAAATCACTACTATTATTTTCCTTGTATTTTTCATCAATGATATCATCTTCAGCTAATTTATTTGTTTCTTCTTTTAGTTTATTAATAAATACAGATACAATCTCGATTAATTTTTCATCATTTGTTGCTTTTGTTGCAACTAAGAAGTCATTATATAAAGGTAATAAATCACTCTTGTATCCACTAATAAATAAATCATATAATAAATAAGTATTCGCTTCTTTTTGATTTCCTTTGACTGTATGTAATTCAAATAATGCTCGATAAAAATCTATATTATTGATTTGACCTTGTAATGATAAGAAGTCTTTTTCACATTCATCATAATTTTTAAGTTTCAAATTTGCCATAGCCTTGTAATAACAAATCCATTGAAGATTGCGATAATGCCATTTAATTGATTGAGCTAATGCTTGATTTGCATAAAAGATGCAATCTTTATAGTTTCCAATTTCATAAAGTGCTCTTGCTTTTAAACGATACCAACGTTCAAAACGAGATTCCCCCTCTTTGTTACTTTTTGTAATAAATGGTTTTTTTGAAAGTAAGGTAGGATCTAAATGATCTAAATACTGATTAATCATTGCATAATCAATTGGTTTTTTATTACTTGCATATTTGATAACATGGTTGACGACTGATTCATAAGGAGAATATTTTTCTTGTTTTGTGATATGTAAAATCTCCTTTACCATATCAAAATACAAGTTCTCATTTACTTCTGTCTGTTCACTAACAGATGCAATATATTTGTTATATAAAGCATAACCAAAATTATTGATATATGTTTTTAATTCTGGTCGTGTATCAAGTAATACTCTACCAACTTCAATAGCCTCATCTAGTCTATCTTGGTTTTTTAATTCTCTTATATAATCCATTGCTTCGTATTCACGAAATGACATTATATCATCATCAAACTTCTTCTTATAAACACTTAAATCTTTTGCTTGTTTTTCCACATAATCACCTTCCTAATGGGAATTATAGCATAAATTTTATTATTTGTTTATATTGCTAATAAAAAAAGTGGTATTTCATGTAAAAACTATAATCAAAAAAGAGGATTTTATCCTCTTTAAGTTACTCCACTGTAACGCTTTTTGCTAGATTTCTTGGTTTATCAATATCTAAATTTTTAAATTTAGTAATATGATAACTAATTAATTGTAAGGGTATAATTGAAATAATAGGCATTAAATATGAATGAAGTTCATCTAAAATAATGACATGTTCAAATTGGGATGATAAGTGTTGTTCACTTGTTAGCAACACAATCTGTCCACCACGGGCTTTTACTTCTTCTATATTACTAATTGTTTTATCAATAATTTGTTTTTGAGTGGCAATCGCAAAAACAATAGTTCCTTCTTCAATTAAAGCAATTGGTCCATGTTTTAATTCACCTGCTAAATAAGCATCTGCATGGATATACGATATTTCTTTTAATTTTAAGGCACCTTCTAATGCAACATGATAATCCAATAAACGTCCAATAAAATAGGCATCTTGTTGATTAATTAATACTTGACTATACTGTTGAAAAAGATTTTCTTTTAACAATAGTCTGTTTAGACTAGATGGCAATTTTTCTAAATCATTAATTAATTTTTGATCGACTGGCAAATTTAATTTGGTAGCATAATACATTGAAAATAGCAATAGTGTGATTAACTGAGCAGTGTAAGCTTTTGTAGAGGCTACCGCAATTTCACTACCTGCTTGTGTATAAATATGGTAATCACTTAATTGATCAAGCGAACTGCCTTTAACATTAACTAATGATATCGTTGTTGCCTGTTTTTCTTTTGCTAATTTTAAAGCAGCTAATGTATCTGCTGTTTCTCCAGATTGTGATACAAAAACACAGAGAGTATGTTGACCAACCAATGGTTCATGATATCGAAATTCAGAAGCTGTTTGGCAAATTGTAGTGATGCCTGTCATTTTTTCTAAATAATAGCTACCAGATAAACAAGCATGATACGCTGTTCCACAAGCGACAAAATAGACTTTATGAATGCTTTCAATTATATTTTCAAAATCGACAAGTTGCTTTTCTAATTGATGGTTATTGATAATTTGTTGAATAATTTTAGGTTGTTCAAAAATTTCTTTGTGCATAAATGTTTCAAAATGTTCAGTAGATGAAGAGTCATTTACTGTTTCTATTTTTTCTAACGTTTTGTCTATCAAGGCTAAACTAGCATCATAAAAGTCAATACTATCTTTTTTTATGACAGCAAATTCATTATCGTTTAAATAGAAAACCACATTAGAATAGATAGAAAGAGTAGGGATATCGCTAGATGCAAAATATCCTCCATTTGTTTTGCCAATAACTAATGGACTATCTTTTCGAGTCAAAAATAACTCATTTGGATTGTTTGTGGAAATAAGTGCGATGGCATAACTACCTTTAAGCACATTGGCAGCTTTTTTAAATGCTAATAATACATCTTGTTGTTCGTTATAAAACTTGTCTATAAGATGTACGATTACTTCACTGTCAGTCTCTGATTCGAATACATAATTATCTTGCTCTAATTCATACTTAATTGTTTTATAGTTCTCAATAATACCATTGTGCACAATAGAAAATGTTTGCTTTTGATTCATATGAGGATGTGCATTTTGATTTGATGGTTTGCCATGAGTTGCCCATCGAGTATGCCCAATACCCATAAAAGAATGGCAATCTTCATTTTGAAAACATTTTTTTAATTCTTCAATTTTTCCCTTACATTTGACGGTTTTGATTTGATTCATTAGAATAAAAGAGATACCAGAAGAATCATACCCTCTATATTCTAACTTTTTCAGTGTTTCTAGCAAAAATGGAATTGCGTTATCATGGGTATTAATTGCTGTAATACCACACATAGTATATCCTCCATTTCTATTATTAGTTAAAATGAAGGCATACCGAATGAATTTGTTCAGTAATCACTTACTGTTTTTGTTCATTGTTTAGGCAGTATACATGCCTCTAGGTTACCCGCCGAAATTTCGATAAACCTAGTCCTCGTCAACTTATTAATAAATTCTGGTGCTTTAATAAGTTCTGGCGCTACGTATGATGATTCATCATTTTAACCAATATACATTATAATATGAAAAGATAATTAATTCAAGTTAGGCGAATTAACTATCTTTGGTATAAAAAATTAAATTAAATTAAATTAGTTGATGACATTTGGTTTGTCTAACCCTAAATTTATTTGTATAATATCAACACTAGACATCACTTGTAAATAGAAGTTGTATTGTGAATGATTACTGCTTATCTCATTAAATACAGAGTGAATAAAGTCAAGCCATATTTCTATATTTGTGTATATGTACCATTCATTTTTTAGTAATTTTGCTAAATCCAAATTCATATCTATTGATGCTAATTTTTGAATTTTGGATGCTTCATCAGGATGGTTAATTAAATAAATTGCACTAATGCAGGTAGAAGCATATAAAAATAATTTACCTAAATCATCTTGCTTTTTTGAGTCTGCATCATTAGAATCTAAGATTTTGTTAAATTGATCGAACAAGTAAATAGTTAAATTTTCATCATTCATTAATAATCACCTCTAACTATTATTATTGTATCGTAAATCAAAAAAATTTAATAGTATAATGAATATTTTTTTATATTCAAGGAAAACTTAGAAATATAAAAAGATATTTTCTTTTTTTAGATAATATTATAATAGGAGGGAGAAATATGAGTATATACGATGATTTATTTGAAATAGGAAGATCATTAGCGAATATAGAGAAAACAGGAATGTATGATGTGACAAAATATAGCTGTTCATTATTACACTTAACCAATCAACTAGAATATTTTTATTGCAACCTTGTTCCAAAGGGAACAGGTGATTGTAATAACACATATTATAAATTAAACAATCGACCAAAAGAGCATCAATTAGCATATTTTAATATTGGAAGAGGATTTCCCAAAGAATTGATGGATGGTCATTGGTGTTATATTTTAAGAGATTTAGGTTATAAGATGTTAGTTGTTCCTTGTACTTCTATAAAGGCAAATTCCAAGCCGTGTAATCCGAACTTTGAAATGGATATTGAAATGATTAACGAAAATAGTAAATGCAAAAGTAGAATTCAATTAAGTGATATACGTTCTATCGATATACAACGATTGGACGTTCGTAAAAAATTCTGTGAAGTTATCACTGACAGGAATAAAATCTTAGATTTTGTAAAATTAAACATATTTGAATTAACATAAAAATATGTCGTAAATATTAAGAATACTATATAAGCTTACATAAAAAAAATAAACATTGTGTGTTTATTTTTTTTCTTCCTCTTCTTATAATTCTAAAATACGCTTTACATCCCTTGCTATTACTAGTTCTTCATTTGTAGGAATCACATATAATTTTACTTTTGAATCAGGAGTAGAAATCAAGGTTTCTTGTGACACATTTCTATTGATTTTTTCATCTAATTCAATGTCTAAAGCATCCTTAATAAGATTAACGATTGCTGTTCTAGCTGAGTAAGAGTTTTCACCAATCCCAGCAGTAAACGCAATAGCATCAATTCCCCCTAGCTGTATAAAATAACGACCGATAAAGTCAGTAATTCTACGATAATAAATATCCATAGCTAGTTTCGCTCTTTCATGACCATCATTCGCCGCTTTTTCAATATCTCTAAAATCACTAGAGATGCCAGACACTCCTAATAAACCAGATTTTGTATTTAAAATATCAATAATTTTATTAATATTATACCCAGTTTTATCGACTAAATATGAAATGATTGAAGGATCTAAATCGCCACAACGGGTGCCCATCATAATTCCTGCAAGTGGGGTAAATCCCATGGATGTATTGATTGATTTTCCATTTTTTATCGCTGCTAAACTTCCACCAGCGCCTAAATGACAGACAATAAGTTTCGATTCTTTTGGATTTCCTAAAAGATCTAGTAAACGTCTAGATACATAAAAATGGCTAGTTCCATGTGCACCATATTTTCGAATTTTTAAATCGTTGTAGTATTCATAAGGAATTGGATATATATAAGCTTTAGGGGCCATTGTTTGATGAAATGCTGTATCAAATACAGCAACTGCTCTTGCATTAGGCATAGCATCCTTAAATGCTTCATATCCAACTAAGTTTGCTGGATTATGTAATGGTGCTAAATTTGATAACTCTGCTATCTTATTAGCAACATAATCATCAATTTCAATTGAATTATTAAAGTATTCACCACCATGAACAACTCGATGGCCAACCCCCTTGATTTCATCTAACGAATCAACAACATTCATCTCTATTAAAGTATTTAATAACATATCAACAGCTTGCTTATGATTAGAAATATGTTTATTTACTTTTTCTTTCTTATTATTAAAATTAATCGTAAAAATCGAATCCTCTAATCCAATTCTTTCAATAACTCCAGATGCAATAACAGATTCATCCTCCATTTCAAATAATTGAAATTTTAGTGATGAACTCCCTGCATTAATTGCAATCACTTTTGCCATAAAATCACCTCATGTCTTTCAAACTACATTATAGCAAAAAAATATAAAATTGCTATCAATTATATTTAATTAAAAAACTTAATTTAAAAAGTATTTAATTATAAAAGTAGATTTACAGAGTTTTTTGTTTATTTTTTAATAATGCATACCATGGTAAAGCGGAATTTTATGATATAATAAATAGAGAGCGTTATTCTGTTCTATACAAGACTTAATATGAGAACATAAAAGTTTTGTTTGCTCAGGAAGGCTAAGAACTAAAGTCCTTAAACGTACATTGTTTTGGATAAGATAAAACAAATAATTTGTAGATTCTAACTATCATTGGTCTACTTCAATAGTAACTATTACTTTACGTTATTGGATACACTATCCTTATTTGCTCATACATGTTTTATTTATCCTATCTATGATACTGTAGAAAGGAGCTTTAAAAAGATGCTTTTATTAATAAAATAATGGTGATTTCCGCGAAATTTAATTTTAATAGGAAGATAAAGGAGGGACATATATATATGGATCAATTATTGAATCGTTTACTGCTGTTTTTGAATACAAGTCAAAAAAAAGATGTAAATTATGAAATAACGAAGTATTTAATACAAAACTTCTCACAATGTGAAACTGTTACAATACAAGAAATATGTAATAAGTGTTATGTTTCTCAAACAAGTGTAATTCGTTTTTGTAAATTATTTAATTTTACATCTTGGAAACCATTTCATGAATACCTAGTAAATACGAAAGAAATACAAGAAAATAAATTACATAGTCGTTTTGAAAACATTGATTTGGATCAGATATATTATAAGTTAGCATACATTGCACAAGGACATAATAAATCGTTTAAGAACTCATTAAAATATGCAATTGATATGTTAATTCAATCAATTCGCGAATGCAATAATATCTATATTTTTGGAACAGTTTATCCATTATCTCTTTCATTAGATTTCCAAAAAGGCATGGTTTCCCAAGGAAAAATAGTTTATTGCGACGTTTCATCACAAATCAAACTTATAGACTCGTTAGATAAAAAAGATATTGTTATTATTTTGACCTCTACGGGGGAATATTTTCCAGAACATAAAAAAACAGTTTCTAAAATTTATAAATCTGGTGCTAAAAAGGTTGTTATAAGTAGTAGTACTCGTTATAAAGAGATGAAAGGTATTAAACATTATATTTACATTCCATTCAGTGATTGTGGTGAGGAAAAAGATTATGATTATTATTTAATAGGTGTACTAGATATTATTTTCGTTGAATATTATTTGCGATATATTTATAAAAAAGAATCTGTCAAAATGATCTAAAGCAATAAAATAGAAAAAAGATTAATTTAAAAAACATGATGACATTATAAATGTAACGCTACTATTGCTCATAAAATGGAGGGAATTATGTTAGATATAAGAAAACAATTATTCACAATAGTTAATTATCACAACCCTAATAATGTTAAATATATACTTGCCAATTATTTAATATATAAATACAAAGGAGAAGGAACGCTTTCTATCAATAAAGTAACTGATAATACTTCAATTTCAAAAACATCAATCATAAAATTTTGCAAAAGTTTAGGTTATGTATCTTGGAGACAATTTATTGCTGAATTACAAAACTCTTATGAAAGAGATAAAATAGATTTTGAGATAACCAAAATGGCTACAAAAATGGCTCATGCTAATAATTTCAATTTTAAAAAGCAAAAAGATGACTTTTTAAAAGTTTGGGAAGAATATGATATGTTAAATGGAAAAGAAGTACTGTTTCAATGTATTAAGTTTATTGAAAAAGCAGAAACAATACTATTGTTCGGTGCAGTCGATGAGATTTCCTTATTCACGAATTTACAAAGTCAATTATTACATCAAGAAAAAAAGCTTGTTTTTCCACAAAATACAAAGATTGAGTATTTTAAAATGCAACTTAAAGATTTAAATAAAAAAACATTAGTAATCTATGTAAGTAGTTCATCAAAATGGAATGAAGTTAAAGAAAAAGAAACAATGAAAGGTGGAATTAATTATATTAATGAATTACTAAACTCTAACGCTAAAATTATATTTATCGGACAAGCAAAAACTTCTGGTCATAAAAAAGAAGTATATGAAATTGCCATTCCATTTTCATTAAATAAAAATATCTCTAAAATAACATTATTTAAATTTATCATAGAGTTAGAAGAAATGTATGCCTATTTACACTAACCAATCCATCCTGTATCTCTTTTTAATTTTTATTTCAAATATATAAAAATAAGTAAGTAGTGTTTTATCTACTTATTTTTTGTCGATTTTAGGTAATTACGAAATATGGAAACCAGAAAATCCAAACTTCCAAAATAAGGTATATATAAGTTTACTTTGTTACATATCATGCTATTCAGTAATATAAATAAGACTATTTCACATACTTTGGTGGGCACTTCCATTCATTCATCAGCTATAATTATTACGTAAGTATTTAAATAAAAGGAGGTTTTGAAATGGGAAAAAAGCTTACTAAAATAGCAGCAAGTATACTCACCGTGGCATTAGTATCATCGTTTGTAGTACCAACAATGGTTAGTGCCAATGATACAACATACAAAGTGGAAACAATACCGTATTATGCTATAGAAGAGGGAGTAGATACTGTTATTTACATTGACATTGTAACAAATCCTAATGGGGGAGCACAATTAGGTTTATTACACATTGATGAAGACAATGATGGTATGAATGACCATCTATTAGTAGTCATTGATGGGGATTACAGTTATGCTTTCAAAGATATGGATAAAGATGGGGAGTTAGATCCCTATGAAGATTGGCGTCTATCAACAGATGATAGAGCTGCAGATTTAGCAACACAGTTGGCTGCAACTGACGAGGGAATTAAAAAAATAGCAGGACTAATGTTATTTAGTAGTCATCAAGGTAATAGTGCAGCAGGACTAACAACTGCTCAAAAAGCATTTTTGGATGATAGTAATTTAAGAAATGTGTTAAACTCTGCTGGAAACGATGTGTCCGATTCTGTTGGATGGTCAAACGCTATGCAAGCATACGTAGAAGCTAGCGACTTTAATATTCCAGTGAATTTTAGCTCAGATCCAAGATCTACAGCAGGAACAGGAGACATGTATTCAAGTGCAGCAGAATATTCAGATATCTCTGCGTGGCCATCTAATTTAGGAATGGCTGCAACTTTCAGCACAGATCATATGTATAACTTTGCGAAAGCAACCTCTGCTGAATATCGTGCATTAGGAATTACAACCGCGTTAGGTCCACAAATTGATTTAGCTACCGAGCCTAGATGGTCTAGAAATGGTGGAACTTTTGGAGAAAACACCGCGTTAGCTACTGATATGGCACAAGCATATGCCGATGGTTCACAATCTACATATTCTTCAACTGGTCAAGATTTAGGTTGGGGATCTGATTCAATTAATGTTATGATTAAACATTTCCCTGGAGATGGTCCAGGTGAAGCTGGACGAGAATCGCATATGGATTCTGGAAAATATGCAGTATATCCAGGAAATAATTTCGAAGAACATTTAAAACCGTTTACTGAAGGTGGATTAAATTTAAATGGATTAACGAATCAAGCAAGTGCGATTATGACTTCTTATTCAATCGGAGTTGCAGCAGATGGCTCACCAATAGGTGGTGGTGATTCATATGTAGGAACAGCCTATAATGAATACAAAATGAATTTATTAAGAGAAAATTTAGCTTACGATGGTGTTGTATGTACAGATTGGGCAGTAACGACAGCTGCTAGTGAAAGTGCAAGGATTGGGACTGCATGGGGTGCTGAAAACTTAACTGTTGTAGAACGTCATTATGCGATTCTTGAATTAGGAACAGACATGTTTGGAGGAAATAATGATTCTGCCCCTATTCTTGAAGCTTATGATATGTTTGTAGAAAATTATGGTGAAGCATATGCAAGAGAACGTTTCGCAGATTCTGCAAGACGTATTTTAAAGCTTTCATTCAACGTTGGAACTTTTGAAAATCCTTATTTAGATTTAGACACATCAGAATCAATCGCTGGAAGTGCAGATAAATTATCTGATGGATATAATGCTCAACTTGATTCAATTGTTATGTTGAAAAATAAAGACAATACAATTCAAGCAGCAACTAATAATGAAAAAGAGCCAAGTGAAATGACTGTTTACATACCAATGTTATATGTAGGAGGATCTAGCACTCATTGGGATTCCTCATTGAATTTAGAGGTTGCTCGTTCAGTTTATGGTAATGTTATCACAGATGAATTACAATCTGATGGTTCATACACTGCTCCTGATTTAACAGGTGTTGATAAAGTTATTATTGGAGTTACTTCTCCATATAGTGGTGGCTGGGGTGCCGGCCAAATAATAAATTCTGATGGAACTAAGAGTTACTATCCATTATCATTACAATATGGTGAGTATACGGCTGATGGAGATAATGTAAGAAGAAACTCTATTGCTGGTGATATTTTAACTGATGGTACACAAGAGAATAGATCGTATTATGGTGAATCACTTACAGTTTCTAATACATATGATTTAGATGCTATTTTGAATGCAGTAGAGGCTGTTGAACAATCTGGTCAAGATATTCCAATCATTGTATATATGAATGCTAGTGGTCCTGCAATTGTAGCAGAATTTGAAGATAAAGTAGATGTAATTGTTGTTGGATTTTCAGTAAGTGAAAGTGCAATGTATGAAGTTGTTAATGGTTATCATGAACCTAACGGATTATTACCAATGCAATTCCCTGCAAATATGGACACTGTTGAAGCGAATCTAGAAGATGTAGCAGGAGATTTAGTATGTCATAAAGATACGGAAGGAAATACATATGATGTAGCATTTGGTTTAAATTGGTCAGGAATTATCGATGATAGTCGTGTACAAAAATATAATCCAAATCGCCCAGATACAGATAAGGAAATAATTAATCCTACTCCTGAAGATCCAGAGATTCTTGATCCAAATCCTGAAACTCCTGATGCCAATGATAACAACATTGATAATGGAGAATCTGTGATACAAACTGGAGATAACACGAATATAACTGGATATACTCTTGTAGCAGGATTGGCTATCTTAGTAGCAATCATTGTTGTAAGAAATAAAAGAAAAAGAGCTTAGGTAATATTGTTTGATTTAAAAAGGCGTGCTCATGTACGCCTTTATTTTAGAAGGAGTAAGGATCATGTTACATAAAATAGTATATCTAATAGTAGTATCCCTAATATTTAGTTTAACGGGATGCTCACAAACGAAAAATACATATTTAGGAGACTTAGAGTTATCTCAAATATTATATATAAATGATCAACCAATTGATGGTACTGTCGTAGGATTTTATTATGGGTATTCATTAACTAAACATATCAATCAATATTATAGTTATTTTGGTAGTGTTGGTTTTAGTATGACTGGATTTAGCATTGATCATGATATTAATGCTTTACAAGAACAAACATGTACTGCTGAAGGTTATGTCGATAAGACATGGGAATATTATTTTTTAGAAAAAGCATTAGAACAATACCAAGAGATTCAAGCTATCTATGAATCAGCATTATCAAAAGGCTATAGTATAGGCGAAACCGAAAAATTATTAGCAAGTCAAGCATATACTATTATCACTGATTACTGTGAAGAAAATCAAATTGATATAAAATCCTATCTACGTTCTATGTATGGGAAAAATATGACCAAAGAACTATTTATGGATAATTACGAAAAAATTATGTTGGCACAACGTTATATAGAAGATTTAATGAACGTGCAACCTACGAATGAAGAAGTAGAAAATTATTATGAAATGTACAAAGATGAAATTGATACAGTAGATATTCGTTATTTTACATTTTCAAAAAACAAAAAAGAAGAAGCCGCTTCTTTTATAGAGGCCGCGATTAGTGAACAGGATTTTCAACAACTAGCTATTGAATATAGCGAAGAATCTTTAAAGGAAATATATATGACAACTGATGCTACACTCCGAACTAATTTAAAGAGCCAAGATATACCAGAATATTTAAAAGCAGTCATCTTTGATGAATCGAATCTTGGCAGAACCATACTTATTGAAGGAGATAGTAGTTTGGATATTGTCATGGTAGTTTCAAGAGAAAAACCAATTTATAAATCTGCGAATATTTCTACTTTGTATCTTGATGCAAGAGAATCCAAAGAAGATGAATTGACAGAAGAAAAAATGTTTGTATGTCAAGAATATGCCAATACCTTACTTGAACAATTTAAAATACGAACAGATGCTTCATTAGAATCATTTTATGAATACATTTCGATATATAGTGATGATTTAACCAACAATGGGAATTATTCAGATTTAATCCGTGGTGATGTACCTTCAGAAATAGAATCATGGTTATTTGATGAAGAAAGAATTGTCGGAGATGTAGAGGTGTTAGCTAGTAATTACGGATATTGTCTAGTATATTTTAGAAGTTATGGCCAACAGGTTTATTATCAACAGGCAAGAGAATTAGTAAAGGAAAAGTCATATTTAAAAATAGTAGAAGATTATAAGTTAAATAATAGATTTGATATTAAGTAAGTATCGTTCATGAAACATGGTAACAATTAGTAATCGTCATTTAGTGTTTCCTATTGACAGAAAATAAGACTAAAATATTTTGGTTACTACTTGATAATTCTAGTCATAAGTGATACCATAGTAACGAGCCGGGGGTGCTGTATGCTGAGAGAGGCTTTGCCTTAACCCTTCGAATCTGAATCTGGTTAGTACCAGCGTAGAGAGAGCAAATAAACGTTTATTGCTTTTCTATTCGGTAGAAAAGTTTTCTTTTATTTGGGCTTTAATTTTTAAAGGAGGATAAAGGAATGAAAGAACAGTTTAAAGTAAAGTTAACAACAAAAAACATAACCTATATGGCTATGTTTATGGCGTTACAAATCGTATTAGAGTATGTTGATAAACTGTGGCCAAGTATGCCACAGGGAGGAGCTTTATCAATTTCATTAACTGCGATATTTTTATGTAGCTATTTAATGGGTGTAGGTTATGGAGTATTAGTCGGAATTGGGTCTTGTTTATTACAGTTTGCCTTAGGATTGGCAAGTTATTGGGGTGTATGGTCAGTTTTATTTGACTACTTATTGCCTTTAGCGGTTTGCGGATTAGCCCCATTAGTCAAAAGTATTAAAATTGGTGATAAATTTATATTTCATATTGGAATTTTATTTGCCATTTTTTTAAAGTTTTTATCACATTTTTATTCGGGTGCTATTATTTTTGGATCTTATGCAGGCGATACGAATCCATTTGTTTATTCTTTTTTATACAATGCTCCATATAATTTTATAAGTGGAATTGTATGTTTAGTAATCTTTTCTGTTTTGTATCCTAGAATTAAAATTGCTTTTAGAAAATAAAAAATCAAAAAGAGTCGTAACTCTTTAAACATAATTGTTTAAATTGCTAGGACTCTTTGTTTTTTTCTATTTCAACTGATTTGCCATGTTTGAATATTTTGTATATGCTTGTGTAATTTTTGACTGATCCTCTGGAGTTACTGGATACCATCCTTTTGCATATAAAGTGTTAAATAAACTTCTTTGTATGTTTGAAGTTTCTTCTTTTAAATTACATATTTCTTTATGTAATTGATCACTACCAGCTTCAATTGAAAAGGTGTTATAAAGCTCTAATAATTTTTTGATACTATTTAAAGCATCGTCAGCCTTATTTTGATCATTAAACACTTGCTCATTTGGTTGTACTGGTTGTTTTTGTTGATTATCCATTGTTTAGAACCTCCAATAACTGATGATATTGGGTATTAATACTATTTTTAATTTGCCCAAAATTCGTTTTTAAATCTGTATCAACTACAGTTTGCTCATACTCATTAATTTTTTTCGATAATACAAGAAGAGATTTCATTGTCTCATCAAAATATATACTATCTTTTGTTGAAATAGAACTGAAAGATTGATTCATTTAAATTCCTCCTTCTTTTTTAGTATGTTTACAATCATAGAATCTATACAATGTTAATTATAAAAAGTATAATCTTTTAAATCATTGTAAATTTGTGTATAATTATATTTGTGAGAAAGAAGGATATATATGAATAAACCAAAAATTAATAGTCATGTACTTATCCATAGTTATAAACATGATGGTAAAATTCATCGGTGCTGGGCAAAAGGATTCGTTTTAGAAGCGAATGATGACCATATAATTGTGATTAATAATCGCACATTAGTTATTGAATCAGATGGAAGAAGATGGTATACAAGAGAACCTGCAATTTGTTTTTTTTCAACAAACGATTGGTATAATGTGATTTGTATGATACGAAAAAATGGTGTTTATTATTATTGTAATCTGGCATCACCAACATATTATGATGATGAAGCTTTAAAATATATTGATTATGATTTGGATTTAAAAGTATTTCCAGATAAATCATATCGAATTCTAGATGTTGAAGAATATAAAGTACATAGCAAACGAATGAATTATGATCAAGAAATTGACAGAATATTAAATAATCAAATGGAAGCTTTAATTAAAATGATAAAAAATGAACAAGGAGTCTTCAAAAGTGGCTTTGTAGAATATTGGTATAATGTTTATAAAATACTAGCAAGGAAGTAGTAGGTATAATATGGAATATAAAATAAAATTAGATAATGAAAAGGAAACAATTGATTTTGGTCAAACAATTGGACAATATTTAAAGGAAAAAGATGTGATCGTTTTAGAAGGAGAATTAGGTGCTGGGAAAACAACACTAACTAAAGGAATTGGAAAAGCATTAAACATTAACAAAATTATTAATTCTCCAACGTTTACTATTATGAAAACGTATAGTGGTCGCTTACCCTTATATCATTTTGATGTGTATCGTTTAGAAGGACAAGATGAAGATTTAGGTTTTGAAGAATACTTTTATGGTGATGGTGTCAGTGTGATTGAATGGGCAAAATTTATCAATACAATTCCAGAAGAACATTTAGAAATTATTTTAAAACATGATAATAATAAACGAATTGCTTATATCACTCCAAAAGGAGAACGATATATAGAAATATGTAAGAAGGTGTTTGAATGAAAACGTTAATTATTGATACTTCCTTTAAATATTTAGTTATTGCAATCTATGAAAACAACTGTTTATTAGACGGATTACAAGAACATGGAAATAGTCGCCAGTCAGAAAATGCGATACCAGTAATTGAAAAATTATTAAAAAAACATAATCTTTCATTATTTGATATGGATGAGTTAATCGTAACAATTGGACCTGGATCTTATACTGGTGTTAGAGTAGGCTTGGCAATTGTGAAAACTTTAAAAACAATCCATCCTTATACCATCAAGGTTCTATCTAGTCTACAAGCCTTAGCTGGAAAAAAATCTTGTATTTCAGTGATTGATGCAAGAAGTAAAAAAGTATTCGTTGGTATTTATCAAAATGGGAAATCAATAAAACAAGATGCACTTATTAGTATTGATGATTTTGATGATTATATAATAGAATATACAAATTTTGCAGTGATTGGAGATGGAGTATTAGTCGATAAAGAAGTAGAAGAAGCCTGCATCTATCAAAATATTTTTGATTTAAAAGAAGAACTTGCAATAGTGGAAGATATTCATAAAGTAGTACCAGATTATATTAAAGAGTTTGAGGTTACTAAAAAATGATATTGCGGAAAATGCAAGATGAAGATTTAGAAAGTGTTCTGCTATTAGAGAAAGAATTATTTGCTGCTTCTGCTTGGGATAAAAATTTTTATTTATATGAATTGCATGATAATCTATTTGCTTCCTATTATGTATTAGAGAACCTATCCCAAATTATTGGCTATATTGGTTTTTGGATAATTTATGATCAATGTCAAATTACAACCATTGGAGTTGCAAAAGCCAAACAAGGTAATCGATATAGCTATCTTTTATTGGATAAATGTTTATTAGAGGCAAATTTATTTAATTGTCGTCAAATCACATTAGAAGTAAGAGTATCAAATCAAGCTGCTATTCATGTTTATCAAAAATATGGATTTCAAAAAGTAGCAACTCGAAAACAATACTATGAAAATAATGAGGATGCGTATTTAATGTTGAAAGAAAGTGAGGTAAATATATGAGTTTATTATTTGCGATTGAATCTAGCTGTGATGAAACAGCTATGGCAGTGTTAAAAGATGATAAAGAATTGTTAGCTAATGTGGTATCTTCCCAAGTTATTACTCATCAGTTATATGGTGGTGTTGTACCTGAAATTGCCAGTCGATTACATATTCAAAATATCAGCGTTGTCTTAGAACAAACCATTCGCCAAGCAAATATTAATTTAAAAGATGTAGATGCAATTGCTGTGACCTATGGTCCTGGCTTAATTGGTTCACTACATGTTGGTTTACAAGTAGCGAAAACATTAGCTTTAGCATATCAAAAACCATTAATTGGAGTCCATCATATCGTAGGACATATTTATGCCAATCAATTAGTTGATGCTATTGTGTATCCTTGTTTAGCTTTAGTAGTCAGTGGTGGACACACAGAACTTGTCTATATGAGTAAACCAATGGATTTTGATGTTATTGGTCAAACATATGATGATGCTGTTGGAGAAGCCTTTGATAAAGTTGGTAGAGTACTAGGCTTACCATATCCTGGAGGTGTTGCCATTGATCGTTTAGCAAAAGAAGGTAAAATTACTTATCAATTACCAAAACCATTGAATGATGATAGTTTTAATTTTTCTTTTAGTGGTCTAAAATCAGCAGTTATTAATTTAGTACATAATGCAACTCAAAGAAATGAAGAGATTGTGGTTGCTGATATGGCAGCTTCCTTCCAAAGTGTTGTTGTTGATGTACTAGTAAGTAAAACATTAAGAGCTGCTCAACATTATAATGTCAAGCAAATTATATTGGCAGGTGGAGTAGCTGCCAATAGTGGCTTACGAGAAGTGATAAGTAAAAGAGTCAATCAAGAATTAACGAATATAAAACTTAGTTTACCACCATTATGGTGTTGTACTGATAATGCAGCAATGATAGCAGCTGCTGGAAAAGTAATGTATGATTTATCAATGTTTGAAGAATTAGATGTATCTGCAAAACCATCAATTGATTTATAAGGAGGTAGGAGAATGGATAAAAAAATAGATAAAATATCGAAAGCAACAATGTCACGTTATCCAGTATATTTAAAAGCATTACGACAAATGGAACATCAAGGAAAAGAAGTTTTCTTATCAAGTGAGCTATATTTGGCAACAGGAATCCAAGATACGACAATACGTAGAGATTTTACATATTTAGCGAAAGATGAATCATTAGGTCAACGTGGGAAAGGTTATGATGTAAAAAAACTAATTGAAATCTTTAGTAATGCACTAGGTTTGAATTTAGTGGAGCCAATTATTATCGTTGGAGTCGGTAATTTAGGCTCAGCAATATTAAAGTATAATCGTTGGCATTATACCGTTGGTCAAATTGTTTGTGGATTTGATAGTGATCCAAATAAAGAAGGCGAATTATATGGTGTAAAGCTATATAATATTAATCGCTTGGAAGACGAATTTCCTAAAGGTTGTCGAATTGCAATTCTAGCGATTTCTGATGATATCCAACTCACAGTTGATCGTTTGGTTGCATTAGGCATCCGTGGGATTGTTGATTTTACACATGAACATTTTACTGTTCCTAATGATGTCGATGTAAAACATGTGGATGTCGTTGTTGCTATTCAAGAATTGGCAATTGAGTTAAGCATGAAAGATCAAAAAAATTAAATCTTTTTGAGAAATATTTTTAAATATTTCTTTTTTATATTATTTTATTTTCTATTTATTAATTTTTCTTGAAATTATTTAAAAAACTGGTATATAATAGGAATACAAGTAATGATTTGAGAACAAATATCATGCTTCTTTAGAGAACCCTTGATGCTGGAAATAGGGTGATAATTGATATATTGGAACACTCAATGAACTAGATAGGAGAAATCGTTAGTAGACTATCTCGTGTAACTGCGTTAAAGTATAGAGTGCACTTATTAGATAAGTGAATTAGGATGGTACCACGATTACATCGTTCCTTATTGGAATGATGTTTTTTTAAAAATAAAGGAGGATTTAAGATGTTTGAATTTAAAACAATTCGTGAACTTTATGAAATGGTTTTATATGGTGAAGAATTTGAAATGGAAACATTAGAATATGTAGAACTAGAAGGTTGGATACGAACAAATCGCGATAGTGGTAAAATCGGATTCATTGCGTTAAATGATGGATCATATTTTAAAAATTGCCAAGTCGTTTATTCAGAAAGTTTAAAAAACTTTGATGAAATAAAAAAAATATCAACTGGTAGTGCAATTAAAGTAATTGGAAAATTTGTTTTAACACCAGAAGCAAAACAACCTTTTGAGGTGCATGTAACTGAATTAATTCTAGAAGGTGATTGTAGTGAAGATTATCCTTTACAAAAGAAAAGACATTCAATGGAGTATTTAAGAGAGATACCACATTTACGTCCTAGAACGAATATGTTTTCAGCTATATTTAGAGTTCGTTCAGTTTTATCAATGGCCATCCATGAATTTTTCCAAAACCAAGGGTTTGTTTATGTTCATGCTCCTATCATTACATCAAATGATGCAGAGGGTGCTGGAGAGGTGTTTACTGTGACAACAAGAACTGATGGAGATTATGAGAAAGACTTCTTTGGAAAACATTCTCATTTGACAGTATCAGGACAATTACATGTTGAATCGTTTGCTTTAACATTTAGAGATGTGTATACATTTGGTCCAACATTTAGAGCAGAAAATTCAAACACAACAACACATGCGAATGAATTTTGGATGATTGAACCTGAAATTGCGTTTGCTGATCTAGAAGATGATATGGATTTAATTGAAGATACGATTAAATATTGTATTGAATATGTACTTGATAATGCTCCAGCTGAAATGGAATTCTTTAATTCTTTTGTAGATAATGGTTTAATTACTCGTTTGAAAACATTATATACTTCTGAATTCAAACGTTTACCTTATAGTGAAGCAATTGAGATACTAAAAAAAGCAAAGAAAAAATTTCAATATCCTGTGGAGTGGGGAATTGATTTACAAACAGAGCATGAACGTTATTTATGTGATGAGATCATCAAAGGACCAGTTTTCTTAACGAATTATCCTAAAGATATTAAAGCCTTCTATATGCGTATTAATGACGATAATAAAACAGTAGCTGCATGTGATTTGTTAGTGCCTGGTGTTGGAGAATTAGTCGGTGGAAGTCAAAGAGAAGAACGTTATGACGTATTATTTGAACGTATGCAAGAAATGTCTGTCGATACCGAAGAAATGAAATGGTATTTGGATTTGCGTCGTTATGGCGGTGTAAAACATGCTGGTTTTGGAATTGGATTTGAACGATTATTAATGTACTTAACAGGTGTTAATAATATTCGAGATGTGATTCCTTATGCTAGAACACCTAAAAATTTAAAATTTTAATTTAAGTAATGAAGACGTTATATTGTCTTCATTACTATTATTTTTATAAAAAATAGATGAATATGGAGAAAATTATGAAATATTTCTTTTTTGATATAGATGGAACATTACTTTATAAAGATGAACATGGAAAGATAATCATTCCTGTTTCAACGATTACTACATTAAAAGAATTAAAGAAACATGGGCATTTTGTTGCAATAGCAACGAGTCGTCCCTATATTCTAACAAAGGATACCGCAAAACAATTAGGTATTGATAATTTTGTATGTGATGGTGGTGATGGTTATTGTTTAAATGGAAAGCTAATTGAAATATTACCTTTAGAGAAGGATTATTGTATTGATTTAGCTCATCAAGCAATGAATCATGGAATGAGTATTGCTGTTTCTATTGATACAACCAATAATCGCTATAGTAAAGATGGAGTATTTATCAAGAGAAATCGTTATTTGGAGAATGCATTTGATTTTATAACAAAAAAAGACTTTGATATCGATGCAGTACCGGCTGTTTATAAAATGTGCATTGATGTAAGCATAGAACAAGAATATTTATTACCGACATTATTAAAAGTACCACATTATCGTATTAGTCAAAGTTGTATTTTAGTAGAAGCAATTGATAAATATCAAGGGATTAAAAAGATAATAAAACATATCGATGGAAAACTATCAGATGTTGTTGTTTTTGGTGATGGATTAAATGATTTATCAATGTTTAATCAAGCGGCATATTCGATTGCTATGGGAAATGCTTGTCAAGAAATAAAGAAAATCGCTAATTTTATTACGAAAGATAGTAAAGAAGACGGCATTTATCAAGCTTGTCGATATCATCAATGGATATAAAATAAGAATAAAACTATAAAAAACTAGTATGGAAAGCGAAAATGTATCATTAGCGAAGCCTTGGTCAATGAATTTTTGTAAAGAAAAACACTTAGAAAAAGTGTTTATAAATATCATATCATTTTGTTTATTTTAAATGAATGCTCATAGTTTTTCTTTTGGTTTCAATGATGCAAAACTTCCTTTTAATAATGAAGTTTCTAGCCAAAGCTTAATATCAATATCTTTTATTATTGATTGATCATAGATAGTTGCTATATGACTTTCTAAATCATAAGAAATAATGCTTACCCAATGCCAATTATCAAGATTTTTCACGCTTCCATTTGACAAATTAAGAAAAGCAACAGGTAAATCATTCGCTAGTTGTTCTACTAAAAACGTTTCCACGTTAGCTAAATCTTGCTTGCAAAAAGGCGATTTTGGTAAAGTCAGAATAGTAGCTTCTAAAGCTATATTTTTTTGTTGTGCAAATGCGATTCCTCCATTTGTTAAAGTTTCAGGTAAATGAACTCCCATTTTTCCAGGAGTAACAAAGTGCCAAACTTGTTCCATCAAGCTTAAAAAATTATCTTTGGTCAAATCATGTTGATCAAGAAGTTGATAACATTCTTTTCTTGTTTTAGCTAAATACCAAAGTAATAGCGAGCAATTAGTTGGGCCACATCCAGCATTTCTTTGCCATTTTTCTAAATACCATTCTTGATTACCTGCATAGTATATTTCATTATCATGAGTTAAATGTAATATAGCAGGTGTAGCTAAGCATAATTTTGTCATTTTTATCACCTAACTATTGTTACTCTTGTTTAGAATAAGCTTCAAGCAACAAAGTTTCCCCCTCTAAGTTTATTGTTATGTACTATTTTTTACTTCGCTTGTCTGTCCAATTTTTTTGCTTACAGTTTCTAGATAACTGTTACCTTTAATTCTTTGTCATTAATGATTATCTTCTGTACGAGTTAGATTATCAACACCCATAATTCTCTTAATGCTTTCTCTTATATCATAAATGCTAGTTTCATCTAAATGCGTAACATATAAGTATTGATTATATTTAGGTACATAATATAATTCATCTTCACCACCAATAACAAAAGAAGTTGTTTGTAATTGTTTCATGTTTGGAAGTAGCGTTGCTAACGAATAAATTTCATTTCTAGTCATATTCGTTATCATGTTATTTTGCATTACTTTTAATAAATTATCAAATTTAGTAATAACAGAAAATGAGGTTAATTTACTAATAATTGCAGTTAATACTTGTTGTTGAGCATAATTACGTTGATGATCATCAACAGATAATCGATGCCTTGCATAGGCTAATGCTTCTTCACCTTTTAGTACTTGTATTCCTTTTTCTAAAGAAATGCTCTCTGGGTTATCTTGAGAGTCTTGTTCAGTAAAACTATATTGTACATCAACAGTAACACCACCTAATGAATCAACAATATTAACTAAGGCATCAAAATTGAACTTGGCATAGTAGTTAATGTCTAAATCTAATAGTTCTTCTACTGTATCAATTGTACAACCAATACTATAATTACCTGTGTGAGTGATTTTATCATAGGTATCATTATCACAAGTAACTGGTACATAAGAATCTCTTGGAATAGAAGTCATTTGCATTTCCATTGTCTTTGGATTAAATGTGATAAGCATTAAGGTGTCAATTCTAGTTTTACTGTAAATATCACCTTCATAAGAGCGTATATCAACGCCCATAATCAATACATTAAATGGTTCATTTGCTACATCAACAGCAATACTATCAACATTTGTTTTAATAGTAATCGTTTCAATTAATCTGACGTCTTGATTAAACGTAGAATAGGTGCTATTTAACGTATCTTTCGTTGTTTTGGTAATAATCATTGCCTGAATATCATTGTCTTGTAAAGAATTATATAACGTGTTTTCACTCGTATATATATCTGTCTGATAATCAACATATTGGATACGATTATATGTGTGCTCTAATTTATTGTTAACTAAAGTATAAATGGTTGGTTTATCTTCTTCGCTAAATCCTATATTTAAAATATCTAAGTCATTTATCGTTTTAATTTGACTATCTGAACTTACATATACGTAACAGTTAATTTCAGATGGTTCAACAAAATTATTGGTAATTGAATTAATAAATTGGTTCGTCGAAGCATAGAAAGAATTTATAAAAAATAAAATAACACAAAATAGTAGTAAGATAACATCCGCGAATGTCTTCTTTCTTAATTGTCTTCTTCGTAGTTTCTTTTGCTTTTTACTTTCTTTACTTAATTTTTTAAATATAATCCGTAAAAGAAATGTTAAAATTAGTAGTAAAGCAATTGCATAAATACCTATCAATAATAATTTATAGTTCGTTGGCAATAGTTCATATGTATAAAATTGTATTGCTATCTTTGTAGCAATAAAACAATAGATAATACTTAACAGTAATCCTAATAGTTTTCTCATAAATTCACCTCATTTATTGCACTTTATTATACTCTATTATAAACAATCAGAAAATGAATGTATTAATATTTTATAAAAATAAACAGCTAGGTAATCCTAGCTGTTTATATCTTGAGCAACTAAATAATTGTTGATTTGTTTTACAACATCAAAGAATAGCTCAATTTGTTCAAGTCTTCTTTTTTGAAGAATAGATACAACTTCTTTGATTAATGCTTGTGATTCATTGTTTTCAGTCGGTGTTAGCAGTAAATCAACACTGACATTTAAGACACCAGCAATTTTCACAAGAGTTTCTAAACTCGGTTTTCTTACACCGTTTTCAATTTGACTAATGAAAACTGTCGAAAGTCCAATTTCCTTCGCAAGAACACCTTGTGTCAATCCAAAGTCTTTTCTTCTTCTTTTAATATTTGCCCCAATTACTGAGTAGTCCATCTTGTATCCTCCAGCACACTATACAATTAGCAGAGCGTTACATATTGATTAGATTTTTTGGTTGATTGCATTGGTAGCCGATTCCAGTACAAGCATATTACATCTAGAAGCATAATAAATATTATTTCATTTCATATTTATCTTAACACTAATATAGGTTAAAAATCAATATAAAAATACAACATTTGTTATTATTATTACTATATATTGATTGTGTATTATTATTTGTTATGGTAAAAATAAGGATAGGTGATAAATATGATATTGCAAGATGCAAATATAATTTTAAATGGATTAGCTGTTAATTCTCTTGATGAAGAATTAATTTTCTTAATAAAACGTTATGAAAAAGATATATTTTCTGCGAAAGAGGATAATGAGTTACGATCGATTTTTGAAATTTTTGGTTTGAAAAAATGGAAGTGTTTATTTTTTTGTAGTAACTCTATCAAAGAAGAGTATATTCAAAGTATGCAACAAATGAAGCAATTTATTAGCTTTTACATCACTGAGGAAATACCAAAGAGCATATATTTGAAAGATTGCAATCATATGTTAGAAAGTGCTTTGTATGAGAGTGATAAGTACCCATATGTTTTATGTTATCATTCAGAAACAGAGTTTTTTTCTATGTCATTAAATGATCATGCTTTAGTAGTAGAAATAATCCAAAGATTAGAACAAGATGAAAAAGCACCTAGTCTACCAAAAAAGGAAGATACTCTTTTATTTTTTCACCTTAGTGATTTTCATTTAGGAAATAATAAGCATCGTGCTGGTAAATATCGTTTAATAGAAGTTTTAGATAGAGAAATCTCTATTCTAAATCCGAAATTTCCTATTAAAATTATTATGACAGGTGATATAATGGATTCACCAAATAATAAAAATATGTATTTAGCAACAGAATTTTTAGGGTTATTAAAGCGACGTTATCAAGTTGATATGTTGTTTGTTTTGGGAAATCATGATGTTATTGTCAATGGAGTTAATTTATTGCGAAGACAGAAATCTAAAGTAATTGCCTATTTATTAAAAGATACCATCACAATATATGAACAACAAAAAATAATCATGATTCAATTAAATTCTAATATGGCTGGTAGTTTAGCTAGAGGAAAAATTGGTGAGAGACAATTAAAAGAAGTTGAAAAAGATTTAGCACACATACCAAATATAAATGAGTATACCATTATGGCAATGATGCATCACCATTTATTACCTATTGATGTACCTGATGATTTTTCCAAGAATAAAAAACATTCATTTTCATTAGTTCGCTATTTTATGGATAAAACAAAGATTTTAGTTGATAGTAAACAAGTATTAGATTGGTTACATCAAAATAATGTAACTGTTATATTTCATGGACATAAACATATACCTGCTATTAAAAAGGATAAAAATATGGCTATTATAGGTGCTGGTTCTAGTATGGGGATTATTAGGAATAAAAGTGGTAGCTATATTTCTTATAATTTGGTAAAATATGATGTAAGGAAAAGAGAAATACTATTTTGCTTTCATTGCTATGAAGATATTAAAGGTAAACATAGAAATGTATATATGGAATTTCTAGGAGGGATAAAATGAGACTAGTTGACAAGATGAGAGATGAAAAATTAGGCTGTGCAATTATTAACAGTTTTACTAAAGGATATGCTAAGCCAGTAGAAATGAGTGTATATAATTATGTATTACCCTTTCTTTATTGTGATATTTTCAGAAACAATATTTTAAATTCTAGATCTTTTGAAGATTGTGTTGAACTCTCAATGCAAGAAAACTTAAATTTTGGAGAAGAAATTATTCAAGCAATTGAAGATAGTGAAATTATAACAAGTAAAATTTTAGGGTTAGCATTAATTAATAAAATGATTTCATTTGATGTTTATAATGATAAAATGTCTGGTTTTTATTCAGAAAACACAGTTTTAGATTTAAATGAAGCATTAATACTTGGAAAATGGTTTTCTGAATTATCGATTGAAACTATTATTGACTCATTAACACCTAGAAGAGAAAAAATTGTAATTTTAGGATCAAATACGATAGGACAAGACGTTGATTTATCCTATTATAGGAATTTGGGAGAGATCGCCATTTATCCAATGGTAAATAATCAAGACATTCCTGGATTAATTAAAGATGCGACCATTGTTGTCACAAATAAAAATACGTTAAATCAAGAGACATTATCAACTGCTACAAAATTACGCTTAATTTGTCTGTTTGCTACTGGATATGATAACGTTGATATCAACTATTGTAAAAGCCGAGGAATTAAAGTAGCGAATGTTAAAGGATATTCAACCGCAACAGTCGTTCAACATACGTTTGCTTTATTCTTCTATTTATATGAGAAATTACCATATTATGATCATTATGTAAAATCTGGCAAATACATAAATGATACTATGTTTTCCCATTTCGAGAAACATTTTAATGAATTAGTGGGGAAAACATGGGGGATCGTTGGATTAGGAGAAATTGGTAAAAAAGTAGCTCAAGTAGCTGAAGTGTTTGGAGCGAATGTCATTTATTATTCTACAAGTGGTAGACATAATGATTCAGATTATAGAAGAGTTAACTTTGATACGTTATTAAAAGAAAGTGATGTTATCTCAATACATGCACCATTAAATGATAATACAGTTGATTTATTCGATGGTGAAGCATTACAAAAAATGAAGCGAAGTGCCTATTTAATTAATATTGGTCGAGGAAGTATTGTCAACGAAGCAGATTTATGTTATGCTTTAGAGCAAAGAATAATTGCAGGAGCAGCATTAGATGTATTATCGAGTGAACCAATGCGTAGAGATAATCCATTGATTAGAATTAAAAATTCATTGCGTTTGATTATTACGCCACATATTGCTTGGGCAAGTGTGGAAGCTAGAAATCGTGTAGCGAAAGAAGTTTACATTAATATAGAAAGTTTTTTAAATCATCAAGATAGGAATATTGTAGGCTGATTTATTACTTAAATCCGCCTCTTTTTTATGAATAAATAGAAATGCATTGGGAAAAATAAGAGCGAGTAAAGAAATAAAAGGGGAACATATGCAAGAAACAAAATTTAGTAAATTAGGTATTAGCGAAGAGGTAGTAAAGGCAATCGAAAAAATGGGATTTGATACACCTTCAAAAATTCAAGCAGAAGCAATTCCAGTAATATTAACTGGAAAAGATGTTATTGCTCAAGCACAAACTGGAACAGGGAAAACATTGGTATTTGGAAGTGCTTTATTATCAAATATTCAAAAATCAAAAAATGTGCAAGCAGTCATTTTAACACCAACAAGAGAGTTAGCTGTTCAAATTGAAGAAGAATTACAACGTTTATCAGCTTTTAGTAAAGTAAGAATAACAACTGTCTATGGTGGAGTTGATATTGAAAAGCAGATAAAAGTGATTAGAAATGGAGTAGAAATTGTTATTGGGACACCAGGCAGAGTTATTGATTTAATAAGAAGACGCGTTTTACATATCGATCACATTTCATATTTCGTATTAGATGAAGCCGATGAAATGTTAAATATGGGATTCTTAGAAGATATTGAATTTATCTTCGAGAAAACAAATGATTATAAGCAAACAATGCTGTTTTCAGCGACAATGCCAAAGCCAATTAAAGATATTGCGAAAAATTATTTAAAAAGTGATTTAGAGATTATCACTATTAAAGAAAAAAGTGCAACTGCAACAACAGTACAGCAATATTATTTTGAAATTTTACATAAACAACGATTAGAAGTTATTTGTCGAATTATTGATTCTAGAGAAATGAATTCTGTTATGATATTTTGCCGTACAAAGCGTGGTGTTGATGAATTAAGTGAAGAATTAATTTCTAGAGGATATTTAGTAGAAGGAATGCATGGCGATTTGTCTCAAGCAGTTCGAATGAACACATTACGTAAATTTAAAGAAGGAAAAATTAATTTTTTAATCGCAACTGATGTTGCAGCTAGAGGAATTGATGTAGAAAATGTCAGTCATGTTGTCAATTATGATTTACCTCAAGAGATTGAATCCTACATTCATAGAATTGGTAGAACTGGTAGAGCAAATAAAGAAGGAACTGCCTATTCACTTGTTACTAGTCGTGAAATTAGTTTTTTAAAACAAGTAGAAAGAAAAACAAATAGTACAATTAAAAAATTAGAATTACCAACAATGAATGAAATATTTGAAGCAAAATCGAATAAATTATTTGCAGAGGTAGAAAATATTGTAGCAAATAAAGAAAATCAATCATTTTTACATTTGTTTAAAGGTTGTGATAATGAAACATTATTAAATGCTGCTAGTGCTTTATTTGCCTTACAATATAAAAATGAATTAGGTTATGACTACAAAGAAGATAAACTTAAATCTGCAACGCCTTCTAAGAATATTAGAAGAAACAAAGAAAACACAATGCGATTATTTTTAACAGCTGGAAGTATGGATAATATAAAAGTGAATCAAATTGTTCGCTTTTTGGTTGAAGAAGGCAAAGCAAAAAAAGAAGATTTAGGTGAAATCGTAATTAAAAGAAAATTTACATTTGTTGATGTTAGGAAAGATTCAGCTACAAGATTAATAAATAATGCAAATAACAAGAAATTAAATAACCGTCGTGTTGCTATTGAAATAGCAAACACTAAATAAAGTAAACACGAACGATAGAAAGTAGATTAAAATCTACTTTTTTGTTTTATTCGTAAGTCAGTATGGTAGAATTAAAAATGAAAAATAAGATAAGGAGGACAAATAATGAACTATGGAATAATTGCTACATGGCTAATGTCTAGATATGCAATAGAAGAAGGAGCTACAGAGTTAAAAAAAGAACATGATGCTGGTGATGTTATTGAAAAAGCGATTCGATCAATTGAGGATTATCCTTATTATAAATCAGTAGGGTATGGAGGACTACCTAATGAACATGGAGTCGTTGAATTAGATGGAGCTTTTATGGATGGTAAAACGCTGTCAATCGGTGGAGTTGCAGGAGCGAAACAAATAAAAAATCCGATTAGCGTTGCTAGAGCACTTAGTAGCTATCGTTTTAATAATTTATTAGTAGGTGAAGGTGCCGATTGTTTTGCTTTAGAAAATGGTTTTGAAACAACAAATCTATTAAGTGATAGAGCAAAATTACATTATCAAAAACGCTTAAAAGAAATCAAAGAAAAAAATTTAAATGCTTATAGTGGTCATGATACTGTTGGAATGGTAGCTTTAGATACAAAAGGACATATGGTGGTGGGAACATCAACGAGTGGTTTATTTATGAAAAAAGCAGGAAGAGTTGGTGATTCACCAATTGTTGGTTCTGGTTTTTATTGTGATGAAGAAGTTGGTGGATGTGTAGCTACTGGTGTTGGTGAAGATATTATGAAAGGTTGCTTAAGTTACGAAGTTGTTCGGCGATTAAAAGATGGACAACATCCAATGGAAGCTTGTAAAGAAGCTTTAAACAGCTTTGAGAAAGAGCTATTTCAAAAAAGTGGTAACGTTAGAGCAATATCTATTGTCTGTTTAAATAAATATGGGGAATATGGTGTAGCAACAAATGTTGATTTCACATTTGTCGTAGCAAATAAAAGTTTAGCACCAACTGTCTATTATGTAGATATATTGGATAATGCGATGAATATTAGAAAATCTACAAATCAAGATTTAGATAACTACTATAAAAAAATTAAAGCTCCAATAGAATAAAAAACCATTTATGTGAAATAAATCATTTATGATAGCGCTTCAATAAATGTTTCCTTGAAAATGGTTAACATAAATTAACTTTTCTTTCAATAATGGTTGATAATTTGAGTAATAAACGTGTATAATGAATAGGATAATAATATAAGGAGGAAGACATAAACATGAAGAAATACGTTTATATGTTCAGTGAAGGTAATGAGACAATGCGTGATCTTCTTGGTGGAAAAGGAGCAAATTTAGCACAAATGACGAATCTAAATTTACCAGTTCCACAAGGGTTCACAGTCACTACTGAAGCATGTAATGAATATTATGCTGATGGACAAGTCATCAACGACACAATGAGAGCTCAAATTGAGGAAGCATTAGCTAAACTAGAAAAAATCGCTGGGAAAGAATTAGGTGGAGAAAATCCATTATTAGTTTCTGTAAGATCTGGGGCTAAATTCTCAATGCCTGGGATGATGGATACAATCTTAAACTTAGGTTTAAATGATGAAACAGTAGAAGTTGTTGCTAATAAAACGAACAACCCAAGATTTGCTTATGATAGCTATCGTCGTTTTATTATGATGTATGCTGATGTTGTTTGTGAAGTAGATAAAGAAGGATTCGAACATATTTTTTCTGAATTAAAGACTTCAAAAGGATATGCAGGAGATTTGGATGTTACTGCGGAAGATTTCAAAAATGAATTAGTGCCTACATTTAAAGCACATTTTGAAAAAGAATATGGTTCTGCTTTCCCACAAGATCCAAAAGAACAATTATTAGGATCTATATTAGCAGTATTTAGATCTTGGGATAACGAACGTGCAAGGATTTATCGTAATTTAAATGATATTGATCATAATTTAGGAACTGCTGTAAACGTACAAGCAATGGTATTTGGTAACATGGGTGATAATTCAGGTACTGGAGTATTATTCACTCGTAATGCAGCGAATGGAGATAATCATATTTATGGTGAATATTTAATCAATGCACAAGGAGAAGATGTTGTTGCAGGTGTAAGAACTCCTCAAAAAATAGCTCGTTTAGAAGAAGATATGCCTAAAATCTATCAACAATTAGTTGATATTGTAAAAGGTTTAGAACAACATTATCATGATATGCAAGATATTGAGTTTACTGTAGAAGAAGGAACTTTATACATATTACAAACTCGTAATGGTAAACGTACTGGTGCTGCAGCATTAAAGATTGCAGTTGATATGGTTCATGAAGGATTAATTAATAAAGAAACAGCGATTACTAGAGTCGAATGTGAACAAATTTCGCAATTATTACATCCAAATTTTACAGTCGAAGCATTAGCAAATGCTGCAGTATTATGTGAAGGTTTACCAGCATCTCCTGGAGCTGCAACGGGTAAAGCATACTTAGATGCAAATACTGTTCATGAAAAATATCAAGCAGGAGAAAAATGTTTATTAGTAAGACATGAAACATCTCCAGAAGATATTCAAGGTATGGTTAGCTGTGAAGGAATTTTAACTTCTACAGGTGGTATGACTTCTCATGCTGCTGTTGTAGCTAGAGGAATGGGTAAATGTTGTGTTGTTGGAGCGAAAGCATTGACAATTGATTATGCTGCTCGTACTTTCATAATTGATGGAGTTACTTATAACGAAGGTGATGAATTATCAATTGATGGTACATCAGGTAAAGTTTATAAAGGAGTATTAGCTTCTAAAGAAGCTGAATTAACTGGTGATTTTGGTGAATTAATGCAATGGGCAGATGAAATCAGAACATTAGAAGTTAGAGCAAATGCTGATAGTCCTCGTGATGCAGAAGCCGCATTAAGTTTTGGAGCACAAGGTATCGGTTTATGTAGAACAGAACATATGTTCTTTGAAGGAGATAGAATTGACTATGTTCGTCAAATGATTTTATCTGATACAGTGGAAGAAAGAGTTAAAGCATTAGATGAAATATATAAATTCCAAATTGAAGATTTCAAAGGAATCTATCGTGCAATGGGTGAATTACCTGTGACTGTACGTTTATTAGATCCACCTTTACATGAGTTCTTACCTCAAACTGATGAAGACTATCAAGTGGTAGCTGATAAATTAGGTAAAACCTTAGCTGAAGTAAAAGCGAAAGGAGCTACGTTACATGAAATGAATCCAATGTTAGGACATCGTGGTTCTCGTTTAGCAATAACGTATCCAGAAATCTATAATATGCAAGTAAAAGCAATTATTGATGCTGCGATTGATGTATCTGCTGAAAAGAATATTAATGTTGTTCCTGAAATTATGTTACCTTTAATTGGTATGGAAAATGAAATTACTTTTGTAAAGAATAATGTAGTAGAAGCAATTGAAGCAGCAAAAGCTGCTAAGAATTCTAATATTGTTTATAAGATTGGTACAATGATTGAAATACCTAGAGCAGCGTTAACTGCTGATACAATCGCTAAACATGCTGAATTCTTCTCATTTGGTACTAACGATTTAACTCAAATGACATATGGTTTCTCTAGAGATGATGCTGGAAGTTTCTTACCAGATTATAAGAAAGCAAAAGTTATTAAAGTTGATCCATTTGTATCTTTAGATCAAGAAGGTGTTGGTCAATTAGTTGAAATGGCTGTTCTAAAAGGTAAATCAGTAAAACCTGATTTAAAATTAGGAATCTGTGGAGAACATGGTGGAGATCCAGAATCAATTAAATTCTGTCATAAAATTGGTTTAACTTATGTTTCTTGTTCACCTTATCGTGTATTAGTTGCTAGATTGGCTGCTGCACAAGCTGCTGTTGATGGAAACACTGGAAATACTAAATAATAAATGATAAAATAATGAAAAGTCAGTAGATTTATTCTATGGTGGAGATTCAGAATCAATTAAATTTTGTCATAAAATTGGTTTAACTTATGTTTCTTGTTCACCTTATCGTGTATTAGTTGCTAGATTGGCTGCTGCACAGGCGGCTATTAAGCAAAGATAGGCGAAAACCGTTTTGGACTTTTACAATAGGTTTTGAGGAAGCTCAAGCCTTTCGTAGAGCCTGTGGAGGCTATCTTAGAAAAAATCAATGGGAAGATTTAACCGTTGATGTATATATCTAAAAATGATAAGCGTATTGTTGGGAAACCGATAATACGTTTATTTTTTAGAAATAACGATATATATTCGCACATTTGCTATTCCATACCTCTCAAAATATAATAGAGATGTGATGTAAGGAGGAATGCCCTACCAAGAAAACGAAACTTTATCTGAATGAAACTGAATGGAGATATGTTGTACATAGCCTAAACGCCCTCAAAACTAAACTGCACAGGGCAGGGCAATACACCGATGCGGTGGACGATACTTTATTAAAGGTTATGAGCACTCCTGTTAAAAAAGTGAAAACTGCATAAGCCATACATATCGTCAAGCTGTCTGTTCTCTAAAAAGAATAGGCGTTTTTTTGCGTTCTGAGGTACATAGCCGTCTTTGTTATCACGACAAAGGCGGCTAAATTCATGAAAAGGAGGAAAGCCGATGGATGTGAAATTAGTCAATACAATGAGCCGTGAAAGTGTACTGCGGACATATGTTGACAGCGTGAAATCAAAATTTGATTATGTTTTGATTGATTGTCCGCCGTCACTCGGTATGCTCACAATCAATTCACTTGCGGTGGCAGACAGCGTTATTATTCCCTCACAGCCGAATTATCTGTCATCAAAAGGATTGGATTTGCTGATGCGTTCCATTTCAAAAGTGAAGAGAACTATCAACCCAAAGCTAAAGATTGACGGAATACTCTTTACAATGGTTGATAACCGTACTAATAACGCTAAAGAGATAATATCGTCCTTGCGTTCCCATTGCATCCTGCTTAAAAGCGGCGAGTGCAGAAAGTCCTATAGACATGGACCAAGACAGCTCTGCAAGGCTATAATTATGGCAACGGCTATATATCATGGGCAAAGAGCAATTACTGCGGTTACTCCTATGTGCAAATGCGGTTGAGTTTTCTACCATGCAGGCAGAGCGTTTGGGATGGTCAAGTTATGGGGATACGCAGTATGTATCACACGTTTTGCGGTACTATCCGTTTGGCAGGATGTCTACAGGAATGGGAAATGGGGCTATTGTAGAGGTAGCTGCATCACAAATCGGCAATGTAGGTGGTCAGCCTTACTGGTCATGGTACGGCTTTGATTCCCGTATGGAATGATGTGCCTGTTTCGTCAGTTGGTGTGTCGAGCAATGCGGATATATTGAAACGGGTATCATTTCGAAATTCTCCTGCATGGTTTCAGCAGCATGGGCAGTGGCAGGACGGAAGCTGCACGCCAAAAGCAGGTGATATTATCTTTTTCGATTGGGAGGGTGACGGCACTACCGACCATGTGGGTATCGTTGATAAAGTCGAGAATGATACTGTCTATACCATTGAGGGCAATAGCGGCGATGCCTGCAAGCAAAGGAATTATCCTGATGGAAGCTCTGTAATTATTGGATGTATTCCGATGTATTAAAAATAGGTGGCTGATTTGGCAGCCACCTACATATAAGAAATAGCACTCTTGTAAACTTCGATATCTTGAAGTATAATAAATAGAAACTACACACGGAGGTGCTGGTATGGAATATTTAACAGTAAAAGAAGCTGGCGAAAAATGGGGTATCACAGGGCGTATGGTAACACATTATTGTGTTGCCGGACGTATCTCTGGTGCAGTTAAGAAAGGTAATTTATGGCTTGTTCCAGTTAATGCCGAAAAACCTTTTGACGGAAGAAAAAAGGATAACTAACACATTATTCGTGGTGTTATTTTTCTTCTGTAACCTGCATTAAACATTGCAGATACTATACTTATAAGTTGAGGTGGATGAAATGCGTATTTTAATTATTGAAGATAACACAGAGCTTTGCGAATATATACAAAAATCTCTGGAGCAAGAAGGTTTTGCTGTGGATACATCATTTAATGGGATAAATGGAGAAGAAAAGGCTTACGTTAACGATTATGATGTAATCCTGCTGGATTTGAATCTTCCTGATAAAGATGGGTTAGAAATCATAAAATTTCTACGTGATTCCAGTATTCAATCACCGGTTATCATGATTACCGCACGAGATGAAGTTGGTGATCGTGCAACAGGATTGGACAGCGGAGCAGATGATTACTTGATAAAACCATTTGATTTAATTGAACTTAAAGCTCGTATCCGTGCTGTTGTACGGCGTTTTCAGGGACGGACAAGCCCATTGATTCAAATTGAGCAACTGACTGTCAATCCACTTACCAGACAATCAGAATGGGGCGGATTGCCTATTCCTCTTTCGGTTAAAGAATTTGATATTTTGGAAGTAATTGTTTCCCGTTATCCCGCTGTAGTATCCAGCGAAGAAATCTCCGAGCATGTCTTTGACGAGATGTATGATACCTTTTCGTCATCTCTGCGTGTCCACATTATGCGACTTCGCAATAAACTGGCTGATGTATCAGGGAAAGAAATTCTTAAGACCATGCGTGGAAAGGGGTACTATCTATGCTTAAAATGAAAGATAAAACGAGATGGACAGTGTTCCTGCTTTTTATTACGGTTATTGGTTTTATAGCTCTTTCTTCGTTGTTATTTCATTTGGATTATAATAACGTCTTAAATGAAAAAGAACAGTATGCGGTATATATCTTTGATGAAAAGGCATTGGAGCAAACCTACAAAAACGGTATGGTTAGCTTAGACATCTCAGAAATAACAAGCTATACGGCCTTGGAAAAGGAATTCTATCAAAGTATCCGTAGCCGTGCGATCATACTTCTAATATCGTTAAGCATTGCCATAGGTCTCATAACATTTTTGCTGTACTTTGTTTTAAAATCGCAAAACGAAAAAAACCTGCAAGACTTTATAAGTGAAATTTGTTCAGTAGATGAATCCTCATTTTTGCATTCAGATACTGTATTATCAAAGGGCTACCATGAATTAGAGAAGCATTTTGAAGAAAATCTTAAAAGTTTCAAAAAGCTCAGCACTTATCTTTCTCATGAGCAAAAAAATGCTATTGCGTTATTACGCACTAAACTTGAGTATCATGGACACAGGGAGTACTTAAAGCAGTTGGATGAATTATCGAACATCATAGAGGATATTCTGACGCTGAGTGATTCCGAAGATACGGAGATGCTGGAGGAAACGGATTGCATTCTTATCTGTGCAGAAACTTGTGATAAATATCGAAAGCTGGGTTATAACATCAACTTTGATTTTAATGAAGATGATTGCAGGATTTTAGCCAAGCCAAGATGGATTGTCCGTGCTGTGAGCAATTTATTAGACAATGCAGTGAAATATGGTAAAGGTCATTCAATTGAACTTGCAATAACACGGCAATATGATAACGTAATCATAACCGTAACGGATTATGGACACGGTATTCCAGAGCAAGAACAGTCTAAAATATTTCAAAACCATTATCGAGTGAAAGATTTGAAAAAAGATGGATACGGAATTGGTCTCAGTCTTGTATCTCACATATGTGAGCTTTGCGGTGGCTTTGTTTGGGTGGAAAGCAAAGTGGACGAGGGGTCTATTTTCTATTTATCGTTCCCAGCATTTGAACTGTTGTAACATACAGGCAACATTGCCTATGATAAACTGTATTTATTCAAAGAAGGAGCTAACTGAAGGAGCTAACCATAGTTAATTCAAGTAAAAAGTGAGTTAATTTGGTTATAGAAAGAAGAACATTGAAAAGTGAATAAAAGTGTACACTGAAAACAACTACCAAGTAGCTCATTTTTGATAAATGCTTAAATTATCTAATTTTACGTGAGGCTTGAAGCTTCAAATGGAATGTTTTGACTTAAAAGCTTATAAATGACTCTGAGCATTTTCCTAACAACATGACCTTGAGCACATCGATGGGATTTACCTTGCGACCTTTTTAAGGTATAATAAGCATTGAAAGTGGAATTAAATTTGCAGACAGGAAGTGCCACTTGATAAAGAACTTTACGAAGATAGCGAGATCCTCGTTTAGAAATCGAACAATTTTGTGCTTCATATTCACCTGATTGATAAACAGATGGATCAACACCTGCAAAGCCAATCAGTTTTGTGTGAGAAGAAAACTGAGCAATATCATTAATTTCACTTAAAATAGTCATTCCTGAAGTGAAGCCAATACCAGGGAATGAAAAGATAGGAGAGTTGAGTTCAAAAGCCAAATCTTCTATTTTTTGTTTATAAATACGTAATTGGCTTTCTAAAAGCTCAATGATATCAATAAGAGATTTGATTTCGAGAACAGCAATTTGACTATTTTCACCAATCGAGTTTCTAGCGATATCTCTAAGATCATTGGCAATCACATTTGACTTTTTTACCACGACCTTTAAAGGTAATAACGTTTTTAATATGAGACAAATGAGAATGAGCAAGGTGATAAGCAGAACCAAATTCTTTTAAAACAGCCATATAAACTTTAGAATATTTGGTTTTAAAATAGGAATTAAGTTTAGGAAAAACCCAGTCAATTTGTTTTTGAAGTTTATTTTTATAGAGATTAAGATCCTCTTGTTTAGAAGCGTAAGAGCGAGTTAAGAATTTGGCTTCATGCAGGATAAGATAACGTGGGTAAAGTCACCAGAGTGAATGACTCTATAAATGACATAAGCATCAATTTTATCATTTTTCGTTTTTTTAATCTTTTTCTTTCTTTCAGCACTGGTAGAAATGGGATTGATTAATCCAATTTTACAATCATGGTCTAAAATAAAATGAAGAAGATTATCTCCCTAATGGCCCGTAGATTCAAAGCCAACAATGTGCTTAGAACGGATAAAGGGAGTAATGTATAAATGCTAACATAAGAATGTACAGAAACGATAAAATAAAAATGTACAAGAATCAAGAAAATTAGTATAATCCATTAGTAAACAAACAGGGGGAAAAAAGATGTTAATAACTAATGAGATT
>Ga0153996_1000070_pt1 | contig 64833 bp, 57 predicted proteins | sample TSNC080MetaG_FD_104728 | JGI IMG/M metagenome (GOLD analysis project Ga0153996, IMG submission 104728) | Attine ant fungus gardens microbial communities from North Carolina, USA - TSNC080 MetaG | ecosystem: Host-associated > Fungi > Mycelium > Unclassified | place: USA: North Carolina, Lumber... | reverse complement strand
AGTGAGTTTACGGATTTTAGGGATGCTGCCCGCCTTTTCAGCCTTTTGGAGGCGTTGGCCTAGACTTTTTGGTACTTTTGGGGCAATGCCAAAAGTACGCCCCTTTTCTCCCAGCTTATACCGGTGATCAAGATTAATTATTTTATTGCTAAAACACCTTAAGAGTTCCTCCAGCAATTTCATCAAGTGTTAATTTCAGTTGACGGACCCAGTTATATTATGACTTTGCTGCCTATTTTGAGGTGCGAAACTTGAGTTAATCACACTTATCTTGTAAAATTGATCAATCTTCCTACTTCTTAAGCCTAATTTTGTTAAGCTTGCCTGCCGTTTGCGATCTGATACTTGTCCCGGCTGAAGGGCTGTGTTACAATATTTACGACTTGTTAGGGTATACTAGACGAACTAAAAGGTGGTGGTGGCCGTGCTTGACCAGACGAAAGTTCCATTGCTGGCAGCTATGAATACTTACGTAAATGATGAAGTAATTCCTTTTCATACACCAGGCCACAAAATGGGCAAAGGCATGCATCCGGCGCTGGCTGAATTAGTACCGCGGTCGACATTGGCGCTTGATTTGGCACTGATGGCTGAACTGGATGATTTACATGAGCCTCACGGCCCGGTAAAAGATGCTCAGGAGTTGGTGGCCGACCTATATGGGGCTGACTACAGCTACTTTGTCGTCAACGGTACAACAGGCGGCATTTATGCGATGATTCTTACGATTGCCGGGCCTGGTGACAAGATCATTGTGCCGCGCAATGCCCACCGGTCTATTATCGGCGGTATTATTCTAAGTGGGGCTATTCCGGTATTTATGCAGCCGGAGGTGGATAACGATCTGGGACTGGCTATGGGGGTTACGCCGGAGACTGTCGCGACATCGCTCAAGCAGCATCCTGATGCTAAAGGTGTCTTGATTATTAATCCAACATATTATGGTGTTGCCACCGATTTGCAAAAGATCGTTGAGATTGTTCATAGTTATGATATCCCGGTTGTTGTCGATGAGGCGCATGGTCCCCACCTTAAATTTTCAGATCGTCTGCCGGTGCAGGCGCTTGATGTCGGGGCCGACATTGTCGCCCAGAGCACTCATAAAATTATTGGGGCATTAACGCAATGCTCCTGGGTACATTGCCGGGAAGGCCGTATCAGGGTGCCGCGTCTTAAGGCTATGCTGCAGTTAGTGCAATCTACAAGCCCTAATTATATTCTAATGGCCTCGTTAGATGTTGCAAGAATGCAAATGGCAACAGAAGGTAAGGCGCTGATTGAACGCGCTGTAGATTTGGCTAATGAGGCCAGGCGGGAAATTAACAAAATTCCCGGACTGTACTGTTTTGGCGAGGAAAAACAAGGCAATCCCGGCATACATAGTATTGATCCGACAAAAGTGACAGTTACTGTTAAAGGATTAGGGTTAAAAGGCGCCGAGGCCGAACGTATCTTGCGCCATCAATATAAAGTCCAGGTAGAGCTATCTGATGTATATAATATCTTATTCCTCATTACTTTAGGGGATACAGAGCGGGAAGTCACGGCTTTGGTGGCTGCTTTGGCCGATATGGCGGCTACTCACCATGGTGCGCGCGATTTTTCTTCAGTTCGGACAATCTGTTTAGCAGGGCAGCATCCTAAGCCGCCTGAGCAGGTGATATCACCACGGGACGCACTGTTCGGCAACACCTGTATGGTGCCGTTTAAGGACGCCGCCGGTATGATTTGCGCCGAAATTGTAACTTTTTATCCGCCGGGCATTCCGATGCTTTGTCCAGGAGAACGGATTACCCAGGAAATTATCGATTACTGCCATGTTTTACAGAACGCCGGTCTGCATATCTCCGGGCCGGAGGATTATTTGTTGAAAACAATCAAGGTAGTCGACTAACGGAGGCCGTATGCAAGGTAAACTAATTGTCATTGAAGGAACTGACGGCAGCGGCAAAGCAACTCAATCTGCGCAGCTTGTTAACCGCCTCAAGGCCGAGGGCGTCCTGGTACGCAAGGTCGACTACCCTAATTATCAGAGCCAATCGTCGGCTTTGGTTAAAATGTATCTAAACGGCGAATTCGGCAATCGTCCTGAAAATTTAAATGCTTATGCTGCCTCCGCATTTTATGCAGTTGACCGGATTGCTTCTTATAAAAAGGAGTGGGAGGAGTTTTATTTACATGGCGGCATCGTCATTGCCGACCGCTATACTACCTCCAATATGATTCATCAGGCTGTTAAAATTACTGATGCAGGTGAAAAAAAGACCTACCTTGACTGGCTGGTAGATTTTGAGTTTACTAAATGCGGGCTGCCTGTCCCCGATACAGTTATTTTTTTAGCTATGCCGCCGGAGGTCTGCCGACGATTGATGCGCGGTCGGGAAAATAAGGCGGGCGGCTGCAAGGATATCCATGAACAAGACGTTCGTTATTTGGCTCACTGTTATGATAATGCTTGTGATATTGCCAAACAGTTTGGCTGGCACAAGATTGACTGCGCCCCAAACGGTGCCCTAAAAACGATTGAAGAGATTCATAATGAAATATACCGGCAGGTAAGTACTCTTATTAGCAGGGCGTAGTATTACGCCCTGCTTTTTTTACACTATCCTTTGCCCATAGCTGCAGGATGATTATCCCGCTCAGAACGAGTGCGCCGCCGGTAGCTTGCAGCAAGGTGACCGATTCATTTAATAAAAGTGCTGCTAATATGACTGTAATCACCGGCTCAACTGTACTAATGATCGAGGCATTTGCGGCTCCAATATGGGCCATTCCGGCAAAAAAACCGAGGATGCCGATAATCGTAGGAAAAATAGCAATACCTAGCAGCGCTAACCATCCCTGCAGCGGCAGTGCCAAGTTGATGTTGCCGGTTGCGATACCACCTGCAATAAAGATGGTGGCAGCTGAGGCGCATACGTAAATTGTTGTTACCAGGACATCTACCTCTTTAAGCAGTTGGTTACCGATCACGATATAGCAAGAGTAGATAATAGCCGATCCCAATGCCAGCATAATTCCCACAGGATGAGTTCCGCTAAACGATACGCCCAATACAAGTGATAGCCCAATAAAGCAAACAGTCAAGGCCAAGCCTTTAGGCAGGCTGAAGCGTTCAGTACCGAGTAAAAAGGATATTATTGTCACAAGGGCCGGGTAGGTGTAAAGCAGCATAGCGGCAAGCGAAGCCGGTAAATATTGTAATGAGGAGGCAAATAATAGCGACATGCCGCCATAGCCTAAAACACCTAGTAAACATAGTTGGCCTCTTGTCTTTTTTTTGACGGAAAGCGAGATGCCTCGCATTGTTGCGACCAGAACGAGAAATAGAACGGCAATCAGAAACCGAGCTGCCAGGATTGTGATGACATTGGCTCCGGCTTGATACGCCAATTTGATCAAAATAGCGAGTGTGGCAAAACCGGCGGCCGACGCTGCTGCTTGCAGAGCGCCGATATTTTGTTTTGTCATATATCGTTTCTCCTTTGGCTTACATTATACATATATTTTTAGCTATATTCTACAGCTTATTTTTGCAGATTACGAGTAAAAGACAAGCAAAATTATCGTTTGCCGGTCGACTAAACTCAATGGGATAAAAACCCCGCCTGTAGCGTTCGTCTCCCTTTATCTTAAACATTGAGTCAAGACTCCCGCCTCTACAGGCGGCCTCGTTTCAGGTGGAGCAGAGTCTCCGCTTGAACCCCGATGTTTCAGCTATACTGAAACAAGTTCACTCAGCATTTGCGATGTTGCTTCTGCCTATTTGATTATTTAGTCAAAACCATTTATAATTTAAAGGATAAAAAGAATGTTGTCCACACTGGCTGTTGGGTGTTGCCGTATGGGTGCAAGCATCATATAAGTCCGGCTAAATTTCAGCAGCAATCTAGAGTTTGTGCCGGATAACAATATATCTGCCGGCAACTATTTAGGCAGGAGGGCTGTCAAAGTATGAGTATGAAAATAAATAACCTTAATATGGCTAATCAGCCGGTTGTAGCCGAACGTGAACAGACAGAGAAAGCAGACAAATCGGGTGATTATTTTGCTGCCGATCTGTTAAAATCTAAGGAAAAGCAGTCGACAGAGCGACTGCAGGCACTTCTTCTTAAAATTGACGAAAGCGGACGCCGTCTGTCGCAAATGCCCACCTACGGTGAGCTAAAATCGTACCGGGAGCATGTCCGGCAGTTTATTGGTGAAGCCGTATCGCGGATGTATTCGCTAGAATCACGTAATGGCTGGGATCGCCATGGACGGCAAAAAGTATTTACGACCATCAGGAAAATCGACCAAAAGCTAGCCGCTATGGCCGAAGATGTCTGCAGTGGCCAAGACCGTCAACTGTCAATCATAGCAAAGCACGACGCGGTGCGTGGTATGCTGGTGGACTTGTTCACATAACGATGATGCAGTGGAACGAAATAATTGGGCACCAAGATCAAGTAAGACAGCTGCGGGCGCTGGTGGCGGCAGACAGAATACCGCATGCATTATTACTTGTCGGGCCGGCTGGAATTGGAAAAAGCTTAGTTGCCAGGCTTGTGGCTGTCGGGGCGTTGTGTGACGGTGAAGATAGCCCTTGTGGATGCTGCCGGGCATGTATGATGTTCGGTCGCGGCGCGAACCCTGATTTTACATTTGTCAAGCCTGATGGCAGGACGATAAAGATTGATCAGATTCGTGCCTTACAGCATTTTGCTGCCTTAATGCCGGCTGTTAGTCAGCGGCGGGTGTGCATTATTGAAGATGCTGAGGCTATGACAGTCCAGGCGGCCAACAGTCTGCTAAAATTGCTGGAAGAGCCGCCGGCTGCTTTAATTTTCATTTTGGTGGCAGGTACGTCGCAGCCGCTACTGCCGACTGTGTTGTCGCGGTGCCGGAAAATTCAATTCCAACCATTGTCGGTCGCCACGCTTGCCGAGGCACTGGCGACAAAAGAATATGCGCCTGAGATAGCCCAAGTTGCTGCCCGCTTAAGCGGCGGACGCATGGGTACTGCCCTAAACTTGCTTGCACCTGATGGTTTTGCGGCTAGAGGCTGGGCGATAGAGCTGCTCGATAGTGTCCTGGGGGGTGAAAGGGCATCCGTCTGGGATAAGGCGCTGCAGCTTGACAGTCTTGAAAGTAAGGCCGTAATGGAAGTATTGGAGTTTTTGATCTATTTATTTCGGGATATTGTGATCTTTGCCGGTAGGCACAGTCATCAGCTGCTGTACAACATTGATCTTGCTTCAGAACTTGCCCGCTGGGCTGAAAAATGCTCTGAAGACCAGGGAATTAAGGCTGTCGGTATGATAAAAAATTCAGTCCGCGCTATTGGGGGTAATGCCAATGCCCGGCTGACACTTGAAGCGTTATTGATAAATTTAAAGGATTTGATAGAAAAAGGAGATTAAGTATGTTAACGGTAGTCGGTATTCGCTTTAAAAAGGCGGGTAAAATTTATTATTTTGATCCGGGTGGTATCGAACTTAACGCCGGGGAACATGTCATTGTGGAAACTGCAAGAGGTTTGGAATTTGGTAATATCATTGTTGGACCGCGTCAAGTAGATGAAAGCCAGGTTGTGCTGCCGTTAAAACCGGTTTTGCGCCGGGCGACTGCTGATGATGAGGAAAAAGTTAAAGACAACGGCAAAAAAGAAAAAGAGGCGTTTAAGATTTGTGAGCAAAAAATCCAGGTACATGGTTTACCAATGAACCTGGTTGATGTTGAGTATACATTTGATGTAAACAAAATAATTTTTTACTTTACGGCCGAAGGACGGATCGATTTCCGCGACTTGGTAAAAGATTTGGCCAGCGTATTCAGGACGAGAATCGAACTCAGGCAGATTGGTGTTAGGGATGAAGCCAAGCTGATGAACGGCATCGGCTGCTGCGGCCGGTCGCTATGCTGCGCTACTTTTTTAGGCGACTTTGAACCGGTATCTATCCGTATGGCTAAAGATCAGCACTTGTCTCTGAACCCAACTAAAATTTCAGGTATTTGCGGGCGGCTGATGTGCTGCCTTAAATATGAAAATGACTGCTATAGCGGTTGCTGCAGCAAAAAGGTGGTCCCACCAACCGTCGGTAAAGAAGTCGTCACCGTTGAGGGTGAAGGTCGTGTGCTTACTGTCAATCAGCAGAAAAGAACGGCGACAATCAGCCTGCCGGAAGGTAAAACGCTGGTTATTCCCTGGGACGAAGTAGTGGAAAAAGAATAGTGCCCTGCAGCGATTTTCAGCTTAGACCCGGTGAGCGGATAGATGACCTTGTCATTAACAATCTCAGGCTGATACAGCATCCTGATGAATTCTGCTTTTCGCTAGATGCTGTGCTGCTGGCTCATTTTGCCAGTTTGCGACCAGGTGGTGAAGCAGTGGACCTCGGGGCGGGAACAGGGGTCATTGGACTGCTGCTGTTGGCGCGGGGGGCGGCTGCCGTAACCGGTGTTGAGCTGAATAAAGATATGGCCGACATGGCTGCCCGCTCAGCAGCAGGCAATGGTCTTGCCGCCAGGCTCAACATTATTTGGGGTGATATGCGGCAAATTAGGCAACTATTGCCGGCAGGCCGGTTTGGACTTGTCGTCTCTAATCCGCCCTACCGCCCTGTAGGGGGCGGTTTTATAAGCCCCAATGACCGGGTTGCCGTGGCGCGGCATGAAATAACTGCCAGCCTAGCCGACGTCGTGGCGGCAGCAAAATATTTGGTAAAGTATCGCGGCCGGTTTGCTATGGTTCACTTGCCGGAACGCCTCTCTGAGATTACGTTGGCCATGTGCGGGGCAGGAATTGAACCAAAACGGTTGCAGCTTGTCTATCCTGCTGTGGGCAAAAAGCCCAATATGCTATTAATTGAGGGTGTTCGGGGCGCTCGGCCGGGCATTGATGTATTACCTCCCATAATTGTATATACTACTGATGGGAACTATAGTGAGGATATTATGAAGCTTTATAAGCAGGACAGGTGATTTCGATGGTTAAGTCAGGGACACTCTATCTATGTCCAACACCGCTTGGGAATCTTGAGGATATGACATTTCGGGCTGTCCGGGTATTGCAGCAAGCATCCGTCATTGCTGCTGAAGATACACGGCACACGCTTAAGCTGTTAAATTATTTTGATATCCATGTGCCGCTTATTAGTTACCATGAGCATAATAAAGCAGCCCGCGGCCCGGAGATTATCGAGCGGCTTTTAAACGGTGAAACGGTCGCCCTTGTCAGTGATGCCGGCATGCCTGGCATATCTGACCCTGGTGGTGATCTTGTCTGTTTGGCCGTCAGCAGTGGTGTGCCTGTAGTGCCATTGCCTGGTCCCAACGCGGCTTTGACCGCGCTGATCGCGTCAGGACTTGATACAACCAACTTTACTTTTATAGGCTTTTTGCCTAAGACTAACAAACACCGGCGGCAGCTGCTGGGAAAATTGGCCAAGAATCCATATACCCTGGTTTTCTACGAGGCGCCGCACCGGGTCAAGGCAACACTGCAGGAACTTGCTGCAGCCCTGGGTGATCGCCAGGCGGTGGCAGCCCGGGAATTGACTAAGAAATTCGAAGAATTTGTCCGGGGCAGCTTGGTGCAAATCAGTCAGCATTTTGCACAAAATCAGCCCCGGGGTGAGTTTACCTTGATAGTGGCCGGCTGTCCGGAAGAACTAGAGCCGGCTAAAGATCAGGGAGATTTAGCCGGACTTACTGTAGTTCAGGCAGTCGCGGAACTGATGGGGCGGGGTATAAACAAAAAAGACGCCATCCGTGAGGTGGCGTCCCAAAAAAGTTTGCCTAAGAGGCAGGTGTACCAGGCGATTCTTGAAAGTGATTTAACATAAGTTGTAGGCTATATGTACTTATTTAGACTGCCTTTTGCCCCATAGACGCCAGGCACTCTTTACACACATTTTTGTTTTTAAAATTAGTGACATCGGCAGCATTGCCACAGAATACACAAGCCGGCTCATATTTCCGAAGGATGATGCGGTCACTGTCCACATAAATTTCTAGTGCGTCTTTTTCTTCAATGTCCAGAGTACGACGTAGCTCGATAGGAATTACCACCCTGCCAAGTTCGTCAACTTTGCGTACAATACCTGTTGATTTCATTTTTTTCTCCCCCTTCACACCATTGCTAATTTGATTTGCGTTCAACAATATTCGACAAAACCCGCTCAACTAAATAATACCAAATATCACAAAGCGTGTCAACCTAGTTTTTTCCAATTAGGGAAAAAATTCGATTTTATTTAGTAAAAGAGCGCGTAAAATAAAATGATACAACTATATAATACAACTATTTGTCGAAAAATACAACTATTTGTCGAAAAATCAATTATTGACAATTGAGATGCTGATGTCTATAATGGGTAAAATATACGAAATTCGCGTTATCCTGAAGGAGGATACTATGTCGAAAAAAACTTTTTATATTACTACACCTATTTACTATCCCAGTGATCGGCTCCATATCGGACATGCGTATTGTACTACGGTAGCCGATACTATCGCCCGCTATAAGCGCATGACTGGGTTTGACGTATTTTTCCTGACCGGCTCAGATGAGCATGGTCAAAAAATTCAGCGTAAGGCCGAGGAGAATCATACTACGCCACAGGCTTATGTCGATAAAATTGTCGCCTCTTTTAAGCATTTGTGGGAAAAACTTAATATTTCCAATGATGATTTTATTCGTACTACAGAAAGCCGTCACTATGAACTTGTACAGGCGGTGTTTCAAAAAATATATGAGCAAGGCGATATTTACAAAGCTGAGTATGAAGGCTGGTACTGCACGCCCTGCGAAACATTTTGGCTGGAACGTCAGCTAAATGACGGCAAATGTCCTGATTGCAGCCGATCTGTTGAGATTGTCAAAGAAGAAAGTTACTTCTTCCGGATGTCCAAGTATCAGGATCGGCTGCTTGCCTATATCGAAGAAAACCCTGAGTTTATTCAGCCGACCTCTCGGCGCAATGAAATGATCAACTTTATTAAGAGCGGGCTGGAAGATTTATGTGTATCCCGGACGACGTTTGACTGGGGTATTCCGGTACCGTTTGATACTAAGCACGTCGTATACGTATGGTTTGATGCCTTGACTAACTACTTAACAGCGGCCGGGTATTTGCATGATCGTGAAAAATTTTCAAAATACTGGCCGGCCGACGTTCACTTAGTGGGCAAGGAGATCGTTCGTTTTCACAGCATCATTTGGCCGGTCATTTTGATGGCTCTTGACATTGAGCTGCCCAAAATGGTCTATGGACATGGCTGGCTTGTCGTTGAAGGCGACAAGATGTCCAAATCCAAGGGAAATGTCATTGATCCACTAGCTCTGATTGATGAATTTGGCGCTGATGCTATTCGCTATTTCCTGCTGCGGGAGATCACGCTGGGGTTTGATGGCAACTTCTCGCGCGATGCACTTATTAAACGGATTAATGCAGATCTGGCCAATGATCTGGGCAACCTGCTGCATCGCAGTCTGAATATGATTGGCCGGTTTAACGGCGGCGAGATTAAAGCGCCGGGTGAGGATGCGGCTATCGATCAAGAACTAATCGAACTGGCGCGGACGACCGCTGCTCAATATGAAAAACAAATGGATCATCAGGATATTAACGCTGCGCTAAAAAGTGTCTGGGCCTTGATTGGGCGCACTAATAAATATATTGATGAAACAGGGCCATGGGCGTTGGCCAAAGACCCGGCTAAAGCGGGACGGCTCAATACCGTACTCTATAATTTGGCTGAAGTGCTGCGGATTACCGCCATTTTAATTTCGCCGTTCATGCCGGCTGCTGCTCCCAATATTTGGCGGCAGCTTGGTCTTGGATCTGATTTTAATAAGACCACGCTAGCTGAAGCGCAAGCCTGGGGACGGCTGCCGGCGGGGACAATCGTTGCCAAGCCTGAACCAATTTTTCCGCGGATTGAAGAAAAGCAAGAAGAACAGATGGTGGTCAGTCCAGCTGGGGGGGCGGTTGACGTCATACCACAAGCCAAAAATAAGGTTGAGGCGTCAGGTGTACCTGAAATTTCAATTGATGAATTTGCTAAAATTGATCTTAGGGTCGCCAAAGTGCTGGCTGCCGAAAAAGTTAAGAAAGCCGATAAGCTGCTGCTGCTAACGGTAGACTTGGGCACCGAACAGCGTACGATTATTTCGGGCATCGCTAAGCATTATGAGCCTGAAGCGCTTGTCGGCCAGAATGTTGTTATGGTTGTCAATTTAAAACCGGCTAAAATCCGGGGAATTGAATCGTGTGGCATGGTATTGGCTGCTAGCTGCGACGATAAGCTGCAGCTTGTTACTGCCGACATGCCGCCTGGAAGTAAGGTGAAGTAAGATGCTGTTTGATTCGCACGCTCATCTTGATGACAAACGGTTTGACAACGATCGCAGTGAGGTAATCGCCCGGGCGACCGAGGCCGGGCTTGTCGGCATCATCAATGCCGGCGCCTGTATGGGGTCATCGGCACGTTCGGTGGCGCTTGCAGCAGAACATGATATTATTTATGCTGCCGTCGGCATTCACCCTCACGACGCCAAAGACGCGCGTGACAGTGATTATGATCAATTGGCTGCCTGGCACTCTCGCCCCAAGGTCGTGGCGATCGGCGAGATCGGACTTGACTATTATTATGATCTGTCGCCACGCGATGTACAACGGCAAGTATTTATTCGTCAGCTTGATGTGGCTCGCCAGCTCAATAAACCAATTATTATCCATGATCGTGATGCGCATGGTGATGTCTTGGCTATTGTAAAAAAAGAAGGCAAAGGCCTCACTGGTGTTTTTCACTGTTTCTCCGGCAGTCTCGAAATGGCAAAAGAGGTTATCCGACTCGGTTTTTATGTATCTTTTGCCGGGCCGGTAACGTACGCTAAAGACGGCAAGCTTAAAGAAGTCGCAGCCAATATCCCGCTAGAGTGCCTGTTGGTCGAAACCGACTGTCCGTATCTGACGCCACAGCCGCTGCGCGGGCGGCGTAATGAACCGGCTCATGTTAAGTATACAGCACAAGAGGTTGCGATGGTTCGGGGCATGGAGTTGGCGGCATTGGCGGCAACTGCAACCGCCAACACGGAACGGCTGTTTGGCATTAGCCGTTAATTGTCCGCTATGCTAGTTTGTTAACATTACATTATTAGGAATATACTGGAAAACCGGCGAATATGATGAAGAATAGAACTTCATAGTCGCCGGGTTTTTACTTGTATAATATTTCCATAACATGGGTATAATTTTATAGAGGGCAGATAAAGAGAGACAGGGGATTCAGGTAGCTTATCCCGCTAAAGTTTAGTCGACCTTATCTAGGGCGTAGGTCATAAGATAAATATGAAATGGTCATTTTATCTTAAACATTGAGTCAAGACTCCCGCCGCTACAGGCGGCTTCAGTTCAGGTGGAGCAGTGTCTCCACCTGAACCCCCGATGTTTCAGCGTTGCTGAAACAAGTTCGCTTTTGACACTTACTCCGTATTGTGATACAATACATGAGCTCACAGAAAGGGAGGTATATATGAGTGATGAAAACTCCGTGCTGGTAAAGCATGGAAAGAAAAAAGTGGTGTGCATTGTCGCGCTGCTCCTAGCATCACTACTGGCAACCGGATTTGTTTGGGCATGTAAAAAGGTGCAAATTGTAGCAGATGATCAACAGTATAGTGTAAATACATTATACCGGAATCCGCAGAAAATAGTAAAACAGGCTGGAATTACACTTAACCCTGAAGATGAAATCAGGATGTCGACAGTTAGTGGAAATACCGGAGTCGTCTATGAGGTATTTCGGGCAGTACCGGTAACAGTAACATATCAGGGCAGAACAACCGGGTTATTAACCGGAAAACCGACAGTGCGTGAAGTTGCCGATCTAGTGGGCGTTCCCCACGACAAGATAAAACTGATACCTGAACCAGATGCAAGACCGCTGGCCGGAATGAATATCAAGGCCGTTGTTTTAAGTGAAAAGATTGAAGAACAAGAAGCGCCAGATTTGTATCAGGTCATCCGGCAACCTGACGAAACCTTAGAAAAAGGTATTGAGAAAACTGTCCAGGCGGGTGAAAATGGACTAAAGAAATCAACTGTGCGCATACGCTTCGAAGATGGTGTCAAAGTAGCAGCCGATGTGCTTGCTGAAACTGTGGCGGTAAGCTCAAAACCACAGATTGTCCGCATAGGAACCAGAGCAACGATAGACACATCGCGTGGTTCGGTGAACTTTAGGAGCGTACGTTACATGGAAGCTACTGCCTATTTGCCTACAGATGGTTCAGGCCATGGCATAACAGCTAGCGGTATAGCCGCCCGGCGAGGAATCGTAGCCGTTGACCCTCGTGTTATCCCTCTTGGCACACGTGTATATGTGCCAGGCTATGGAATGGGTCTAGCCGCCGATACTGGCGGTGCTATTAAAGGCGACAAAATTGACCTTTGTATGGAAAATGCCAGCGAAGCCTGGCAGTTTGGCCGCCGAACAGTAAAAGTATATATATTAAATTAATCAGCAGGGTCTTAGCGCCCTGCTTTTTTCTTGGTGTCACAGCGACAGGAGGATGTTTCTGTGAGACTATGCCGAATGTCAATAGCCAAGGGGCAGGATTCAAGGCTGCGAGCGGCGAATTGATAGAAGGTTCAAGAGCAACATTCGAAGGGAATGATGCATTTGCGTGATATAAACCGCAAATTTTTTCGCGATATCTGGAATCTGACCCGTGAATACTGGCATTCGGAAGAAAAATGGCAGGCAAGAGGATTGCTTACTGTAATTATAGCCCTTAATTTGGCTGCTGTTTATATCGTAGTACTGTTTAATATTTGGTTTAACCGGTTTTACAACGCACTGCAGAATGTAGATAAAAACGAAATTATCAGTGCGCTGAGTGAGTTTTGCCTACTGGCTGCTATTCACATTATTATTGCCGTATATCAGCTCTATCTCCGGCAAATGCTGGAGCTTAAATGGCGGCGCTGGATGACGCATAAATACCTTAATACCTGGCTCAAAGACCAGGTGTATTACCGGTTGCAATTGACTGACAATGACACAGATAATCCCGACCAGCGGATTAGTGAGGATTTAAACCTGTTTACCAGCTATACTTTGCGATTAGCGTTAGGCCTGCTTAAAGCAATTGCCACCCTGGTATCGTTTATCGTTATCTTGTGGCAGTTGTCCGGCACGATAGTCATTCCTCTCGGCGGTCAGCAACTGGTAGTTTCGGGCTATATGGTTTGGGTGGCTATTCTCTATTCGTTAATCGGTACCTGGGTGGCCCATAAAATTGGCAAGCCGTTGGCCCGGCTAAACTTTAATCAACAGCGTTATGAAGCTGATTTCCGGTTTAGCCTTGTACGACTCAGGGAAAATAGTGAAAGTATTGCCTTTTATGGGGGTGAAATTCGCGAGGAGCGAGCCTTTTTATCACGGTTTGGCAAAGTCTTTGAGAATTACTGGCAGATTATGCAGCGGCAGAAGCGCCTGACCTGGTTTGCTTCCAGTTATGGACAGATTGCCATTATTTTTCCCTTGGTAGTAGCTATGCCGCGATATTTTGCCAAAGAAATTCAACTGGGCGGGCTGCTGCAGACGGCTCAGGCTTTTGATAAGGTGCAAGAGTCGTTGTCCTTCTTTGTCGAAAGCTATGCCACACTGGCAGAATGGAAGGCCGTAGTTGACCGCTTGACTAGCTTTATTGGCCATATGCGGCAAGTGAGTCAACTGCCGCCAACGAGTGCTGTCGTTCAGCAGGGGCTTTCCCCGGTTCTGAATGTTAGTCGGCTAGATATTAATCTGCCTGATGGCCGGCTGATCCTAGCCGGACTAAATTTGTCAGTACAGCCAGGCGAGACGCTGTTAGTGGCTGGACCATCAGGCAGTGGTAAAAGTACGCTGTTGCGGACATTAGCTGGGCTATGGCCCTATTCTAATGGCAGTATTACCCTGCCGTCAGCCGGAAGCTTTTTATTTTTACCGCAAAAATCATATCTCCCGTTAGGCACCTTGCGGGATACGCTGCTTTACCCTGGACTGGGAAAACACGTCTCAGATCAGGAAATTGAGCGCGCTATGTCTCTGTGTAAACTGGATTGGCTAAAAGGCCAGTTAGACCGGATTGAAGACTGGTCGCGTGTTTTGTCGCTGGGTGAGCAGCAGCGGATTGCCTTTGCCAGGGTGCTGCTTCATAAACCCGATTGGCTATTCGTGGATGAAGCGACATCAGCGCTTGACGAGCTTACCGAGCGGGCACTGTATACGCTGCTGAGGGAGCAGTTGACAGACACGGCTCTAATCAGTGTTGGTCATCGGAATACACTGGCGATTTACCATAAAAGGAAATTAATATTAGATGGCGCCGGTGGCTGGAGCTTGTTAGATTTGTAACCGGATTTTTTCGATAAAAACCTGGAAGATGTGGTAAGATATTTATATTGCATAATAATGGAGCAGATAAATGATTAAAGAAGTAATTGTTGTTGAAGGTAAACAGGATATCGCCGCTGTCAGGCGGGCGGTAGAAGCGGAATGCATTGCTACTGAAGGCTTTAACTTGCTGCCGCGCTGCTTAAGCCGCATCGAGCAAGCGTATAACAAGCGAGGGATTATTATCTTGACTGATCCGGACAGTGCGGGGGAACGCATTCGGAGATTCCTCACAGAACGATTTCCCGAAGCTAAGCACGCTTTTGTGCCCCGGGAGCTGGCGGCAGCTCATAACGATGTCGGCATTGAACAAGCGTCGCCTGCTGCTATTAGAGATGCGCTTAGTAAAGTGCGGCTGCATGAGTGGCAGCCGTCAAATGAATTCAGTTGGCAGGATATTATCACTGCTAGGCTAAGCGGTGTACCGTCGGCGACTACCCGGCGGGCGATACTGGGAGAAAGACTGGGTATCGGTTACGCCAATGCTAAGAATTTTTTATATAGGCTGAATCACTACGGCGTCACTCGTCGTGAGTTTAATTCGGCTTTAGAGCAAATCGAGGTCGCAGCCAGCCAAAACAGCGGCATGGAGGAAGTCTAAGATGACGGTTAAGCCGCGCATTGCGCAAAAAGATGTAACACTGCATATTTTGAAGACTTTTGGCATTCATATGAGCAAGCGATTGGGACAGAATTTTCTTATTGACAGCAACGCGGTTGAAGGTATCGTAGCGGCTGCTAAAATAGCTAGTGGCGACGCTGTGCTTGAAATCGGACCAGGCATTGGGACGTTAACTCAGGGGCTGGCTGAAGCTGGAGCCCAGGTTACGGCAGTAGAACTGGACCGCCGCCTGCTGGCAGTGCTGGATAAGACGCTAGCTGGGTATAACAATGTCAAAATCGTGCATGGCGACATATTGAAAATTGACATTTCCCGGGAAATATCCCAGGGAAAATACAAGGTTGTCGCCAATCTGCCTTATTACATCACGACACCAATTGTCATGAAATTGCTTGAGGAGCGTCTGCCGATAGAAATCCTGGTCACTATGGTACAAAAAGAAGTAGCTGAACGGATGGTTGCCAAACCGGGAACCAAGGCATACGGAGCGCTGTCAGTCGCAGTCCAGTATTATACAGAGCCTGAAATTATGTTTATTGTGCCTCCTAAAGCTTTTATTCCCGCGCCTGCGGTAGAGTCGGCCGTTATCCGCTGCACGGTGCGTCCTGAACCGCCGGTCGACATCAAAAGTGAAAAAATGTTTTTCAGGGTCGTTAAAGCCGCTTTTTCTCAGCGCCGTAAGACGTTGGCCAATACTCTTAAAGCGGGTGGCCTTGAGAAAGGAGCTCTAGAGCCCGTTTTATCTCAGGCAGGAATTGACGGTACGCGCCGTGGGGAACAATTGTCACTTAACGAGTTTGCCGCTGTCGCTAATGCCTGGACAGATTATCTCACCATACAGAATAAGCAATTATAGATGACGAAAAGCCCCACTCATTTCGAGTGGGACTTTTCATTTAAAAACAAATCCAGTAGGTCAAAACGCCGATCAACATGATAACCTAAGTAAGTTTTGTTTTGCCACTGGCGGTTACGGCTTTGGTCATGGAAGGCTGCAACGGCTTCAAGGCAGTCGCCGACAATCGTATCGATAATTTTGTTGGTATGAATTTGATTTTTTACCGATGAACCTAGACGGTAGTGGGGGATGGTTGTCGCTACGTCGATTTTTAATTTCTGCAGTCGTGCAAGGGCCATTGTGACCGGCGGCACTGCCAGCTCGCGCAGGGGGATGCTTTCCAGGAGGCGGCGGGAAACGGCATGTGGTCCATGGGCGGGGCTGGAAAGATTGATTTTTTTATCCAGTCCTAGTTCTTTATTTAATTTAAGCCGCCATTGAAAAGTGGGATTATGCCGTTCAATATGGCGCGGTGGGGAAGGATAACAATTTGTTAGCGCCATGTCCATGCGTTTTAATAATACACCGTCTACCAGTTCGATTAAGTTTTCATTAAACGTGCCTACCATGTCGCCGTCGACAAAGACGACAACGTCGCTGCCTAAAGCCAGAGCTACTTTAGCGCCAACGGCGCGGGGGGTATCAATTCCTAGGCATTCGTGAAAGTAGATAATCTGTAATTTTGGGAGGCGCGTTGCTAAAGCCTCATGCATTGTGCTGTCTTTTGAACCGTTAGTTACCAGGATAATGTGATCAATCGGCAAAGTTCCCAGATTCTGCAGCACGGTAGAAATACGGCCTCCCTCATTTTTGGCCGGTACGACCACGCAAATCACGTCCATCACCTCGGAGTAAGCATGCGTGTACTGTGTTTTAATTGCCTAAATCATGCTGTAAATAGCGGCAGTGAGCTATCGCTATGGGGTCTTGTGACAGCTCAATATAGTATATAGCTGGGATAAGGTGTCTGCCACTGCACAAGGAAGGATAATTTTGTGGCACTTCCGTCAAACGTTACATAGTATGTAATAGTTATAGGCATTCGCTAAGGAGGTAATTACGGTGGACATTCAAGTCGGCGACCTGGTTATCAGGAAATCTCATGGTGGAGATATCGTTTTTAAGGTTGCAGATATATTTGTTGACGATACCCAGCAAACCCACTGTGTGTTAAAGGGGTTACATCTTCGGCTCATGGCCGACTCGCCCATAGATGATGTACAGCGTATCGAGGCTGAGCATTTACGTAATGAAATTGTACGTATGGAAGGCATACACAATGATACACTCAAACGGGTGATGATGCGCCGCAGCCGAGAAAGGGCGCAAGTTGAAATGCAACGTTCGGAGTCAACTAAGAAATTTACTTTTTTTGATCTGCCAGGACGGGTATTGCATCTGGATGGTGATGAAGAATACATGAAAATGTGCTTAAAGACATATAGTCAGCTAAATATCACGGCTGAAGGGCGTTGGGTCGAAGAAGGAAAACAGGCCGAAGTTATTGCAGATTTATTAGCTGAAGTGCGTCCTGACATTCTTGTACTTACCGGACATGATGCGGTGGCCGGCCACGGCAAAAAAAGTGGTAAAAAAGATTTAAATGATATTAATAACTATCGCAACTCCAAACATTTTGTAGCTGCGGTAAAAAAGGCCAGGATATTTGAGCCATCCCGTGATGAACTTGTGATATTTGCGGGGGCATGTCAATCCCATTTTGAAGCCATTTTATTGTCAGGGGCAAACTTTGCCAGCTCGCCTAACAGGATCTTTATTCATGCTTATGATCCTGTTTTTATTGCCGAAAAAGTAGCTTTTACGCCCATCAACAAGACTGTTGACGTAACTGATGCAATTACGGCATCTGTCACTGGTGTTGACGGAGTAGGCGGTCTTGAAACAAGAGGAAAGTTCCGCCTGGGAATGCCGAAAACGCCAATTAAGTGATAAAGAGAAACTAAGCTTCAGATGGGGGCTTTCCATCTGAAGCTTAGTCGACCTTATAAGGACTTAACCGCTCTTAATCCCGCTTGCAAAAGAGGGATTCTTAGAGCGGTTTAGTTATTGAATATTTATCAAGATCTTTCTTAAACTGCTTTAGATCATTGATTCCTAAAACTTGCCCGCTACAATTTACTTAGACAAGCGTTCTCCTTATATTAGCCGCCGGCCTGATGGTGGGCGGGCTTTTTTGTTTTGGGATGCTTTTAGTATTAATTTTCAATAATTACGTTATGCGACAAAATCATTTGCAAATCGATACTAATAATGATAAAATTTACCTATGCAGATGTTGCCTAGACAGTATTAGCCGCTGGCCTGATGGCTGGCGGCTTTTACGTTCGGCTTTTGCCCGGTAGCTTCGGCTGCTTATCTCATATAACCGGCAAAAAGAAACAACCCCAGCGTGATCACTGGGGTCTGCGTTAGCGCTGAATAGACGTATAGTGTAAATATATTTTAGTGACGATGTCCAAGGTTTCGAGAATTTGCACCATCTACGATGTCAATTACTATTGTACTGAATAAGAGTAAACCACATACAACCTTACCTATAAATTTTAGGCTTACTAGCACTGCTGCAAAATAACCGCTTACTAGCGGAGTAACGTAGACTAAAACTAATAAAACTACTAATGAGATAAGAAATAATTGAGTAGGAGGATAATTTCTTAGCATAGTAATCATCCTCCTAATTCTTATTTCTAATCTCATTATATTCTGACTTTTAAATCTTGCCAAACTAAATGACTCTAATTGGAACATAAGTCAAAGAATTAATTATCCTTAAAGCAAAAAAAATTGATATATGATAACCAGTTTAATAGTATGTTCAAGCATTTTTAAAGTATCTATGTCTTTCATGTACATAGCCCCCTTACCTAACATCCTTTTAGAGTTTTACCATAATTTCAAAATAATGCAAGATAGCTAAAAAATTATTTAGTCAAATCATCATACATTGGCAAGCAAAACCCAGTAGCTTCGATTTTTTGCTACAATTTCACTTTACACCCAAAAACGTTTGTTCTATATAAAACAAAACATGGAACAAACGTTCTGGAAACTAGCAAAATTATACTCTGTTGTAAATTTTTCGTGACAAAGTTCCTCTTTGTAACAGTTTGCGAAGTTAAAATGTGCGAAAAAACGTGTTTTGGATATAGAGTTGATTATGTATTTTGTGTAATCTGGTTTGACAGGAACATGAAGTTTGTCCTGAAAAGCACAAGGCTTAAAGGATTATGACAGCGTGCTTTATCTGCACACCAACCATTAGAGCGTTACTACTCAGCAGTATTCGGCTGCAGGGTTTACTTTATTACTGGCAGGCGTGTCTTTGAAGATAATCGTTAAGCACCTGGCATGTGCCGGGGGCTTTTTATTTTTAAAATTTCGCATTTGCACAACACTTTTCAACAAGACTGTTGACGTAACAGATGCAATTACGGCATCTGTCACTGGTGTTGACGGTGTAGGCGGTCTTGAAACAAGAGGGAAGTTCCGCCTGGGAATGCCGAAAACCCCAATTAAGTGATAAAGAGAAACTAGGCTTCAGATGGGGTTTTACTCCATCTGAAGCCTAGTCGACTTATAAGGACTTAGCCGCTCTTAATCCCGCCTACAGAAGTGGGAGTTAAGAAGCGGTTTAGTCATCGGATAAAAATGTGTCGCAACAGGCGTGCTTTTATACAAAAATGATGGTACAAGAATTTGTCTCATACCATCATCATAGCCGGTTAATTAACTTGATCAAACGAATCTAAGAACGCGATATACTGTTCTTTAGTTAACAAAGGCTTATAATCTTTCAATATCGCCTCCGCTGCTTCGCCATCTCCGTACAATAGATCAATAATCGTCATAGCCTGAATCTGGGCGGATTTGATATAAGCCGCATGAGTATCAGGTACAGAATAGCTTTTGCTATGCATAACACCTGAAACGCAGCCAAGGTAAGAGTGAATCGTCGGTATGATGTGCGACAGATCGCCGGTATCTGTGCTGGCTGCTTCATGTGTTCCTATAATGACATTCGCTTGTCCGAATAACTCTTCAGCATTAGCCTTAAATACTTGGTTTAGGTCTTGATTGTCATGCATCGGCAGATAGCCAGGTAAACTTTGAATAGATACTTCGGCGCCTACCGCATCAGCGCCTGCACGCAGGGAGCGGTCGATTTTTATGTTGCTGTTACGTAATGCGTCAATGCTAGCGGCACGGACATAACTCTCCATGCGTACATTTTCGGGAACAACGTTAACCAAATCGCCGCCTTGGGTAATGATGGGATGAAAGCGGACAAAATCTTGTTCACGGAACGTTTCCCGCTGCGCGTGAACTCCCATGACGCCTAACATTGCGGCGTTCAAGGCATTAACGCCTTCATCAGGAGCCGCTGCAGCATGCGCAGCTTTACCTTGATACTGGACTAATTTACCGATAAATCCGTTGCTGGTACTGCCAAGCCGGACAAAGCAATCTGGTGTAGTATTCGTGGTTAGATGAATTTGTAACGCCATATCAATATCATCAAAGTCTCCCTGGTAAATCAACTCCTGCTTGCCGCCTAGATACTGGATTTTCCCTTCTTCACGCAGTTTGTTGCGGTAGGAAATTTCGACAAATTCCTCAGCAGGAACGGCAAACAAGACGACATCACCGGCTAAAAATTCCATCGCCCCGGCATCGAGCAGACCCATGCCGACGGCTGCGACCATGGCGATCTGGGCATTATGCCCGCAGCAATGAGCTGCACCGGTTAAAGGATCGGCTGCCGGATGAGTAGCGCAAATAATAGCATCAAGTTCACCTAAGACGGCGACCGTGCGCTTGGAGGCTCTGCCTTTCAGCCGTCCTTTTACGCCGGTAAGGGCTAATCCTTTTTCGTATGAAATACCTAATGTCCGAAAAATCTCCTCTACCTTGGCAGCAGTTTTCGTTTCTTTGAAACCAAGTTCCGGCTCGTTATAGATCGAATTTCCTAATTCAATAATTTGTTCCTGTCTTGCTTCGATTGCCTGACAAACCTTTTGTTTTAATTGCTCCTTCGTCATTGTTTACCTCCAGCACCAATTTTGTTTTTTGTTTTAAATTAAAACGCTCCTTCCAATTTTAGCATAAATTGAGCGATAATGGCAGCAAAGATAAATGTCCCAGAAATTACAGCGAGCGCCACTGGTATGATACGCCATGAAAGTTTTTTAAACATCTCGATATCTTTTCCTACCGATAGACCGGCATAGGCCAGAATTGGCGTTGTTATGGCGAGAAATTGTACTTTTTTTGTCGTGGCAATAATCCATTCACTGCCGGGAAACCCAGGCAGTGAGGCAATAACGGCAACAACAGATATCCAAAAAATCATCGGTAATTTATTGAACGCCGGTAGTTGACTGATCGCCATCCCAATCAGGCTAATTACGACGATAACAAAAATGCCGAGCAGTGAACTATACCAATCAACCTTATACCCGATTATATTGGCAACCGTTATAAATAATCCTGTTAATGACAGGACAATGGCCATATTCAGCAGCTTGCCCATTATATCGTCTCCTTTGCATTGCTCCGAAACTTGTTTAAAATATCATACAATTTGCTAGCCAACGGTAAAGAGAAAAAGAGACATACATACATGCCCAAAATACCGGACATCAAGTTTGCTGCTCCTGCATAAGCCTGGATCTGCTGCCCCATGTCGGGATAGGCGGCAATTATTGAACCGACGGAGGCGGCCATCATACTGCCGCTGCCTACACCTGCCCCCATGGCTAAGGCATAAGGATGGAAAATTCCCAGCTTGGCCACTACACCGGTTAAAATGGCGATCCACACGGCGCCAAATAGCGTTCCGCAGATATACATCGCCATTACACCACGGCCCTCAGGTGAATCAAGACCATATTTTTCGGCTATAATGGCAATATTCCCTTCCCTTGCAATAGAATAAGTTGCACCGATGGCCTCTCTCCCCATATTTAAAAATACGGCAATCGGCAGGCCCAACAGGACAGTGCCAAAGAAATGCCCGATTTCTTGCAATAACAATGCCCCTTTTGAATTGAACAGCAGGGAAAGATTAGGGCCGATGTCTAAACCGATTTTGACGATTAACAGCATCATTACAATTGGCAAAATGCCGGCAGCTACTTCCATTTGCTTTGTGGACAGAATGTTGAATTTGGGATAGCTGACGACACCGCCCAATACCATGGCATGTAATAGCGGCAACAGAGTAATTAGACCGTATTTTATGATGCCAATCTTTTCTGAGATAACAACAATGCATAATACTAACACATGAATTTTCCAATTGCGTAAAATGTCCATTACATTACTCCTTCAATAATATATATAGGTCTATGGCTATGTAATTTATCGTTCCGTTATACTACCCTTGTAAAATTTGGCACAAAAATTACAAAATCCTCCTTTTGGCGACATAATTTTATCAAAAAATTTAATCCTAAAACTAAAAATCTAACATTAAATTCTTTAAAATTAGGCATAGATATATTTTTTCTCATTAATTATATATAACGAGTATAATCACCGTACGAATTTTGTTACATAATACATATATAAGCCTAAAAACCAATAATAGGCGCTAATAATGTAACGATAAGTGTATAGACAGAATACATTAGAACGTGTATAATTGGTTTCGTAATTTATAATTGTAAATATATGTGCATATATACTGATTTATCCACTGTTATATTTTCGGTTACCGGAGAGAATAGAGACTTGTATTATTGCATTGGAAGGTGCTCTAGTTTTGGGGACAAGATTAAGAAAGGGGGGATTCTATGGACCGGGTATAAAGCAAACTAAAATGCGAATTCTTATTTAGGGGGGCTTGAAGTGAAACAATATCAAAAATTATTATTGGGATTTGTTCTGGGTATTATTGTTGGTTTAATCGCTTATTATTCAGTACCGGAAAAAACTTATCCGTTCATGAAGACTGTTACAGATTTCTGCACGTTAACAGGTGCTATTTTTCTCAAGCTAATTTTCATGGTTGTTGTTCCCTTGTTAGTTTCAGCTCTAATTTTAGGGGTATATGAGCTTGGCAAAGGCCGTGACTTAGGAAAAGTCGCATCAAAGTCGTTAATTTATACTGTCGCCTTGAGCACGATCGCCGCTCTGCTTGCAATCACACTGACAAACGTGTTGCAACCTGGCGTTGGCCTGGAATTTGACCCGGAAGCATTGGCCAGGAACCAAGGCGTTCTCGCGATTAACAAAAATGTTGCAGCAGCTCAAGATAAAGCCTGGTATACATATATTACTGAGCTGCTCCCGCAGAACCCGATTGATTCTGCGGCCAGAGCGTTCAGTGGAGAACTTATTCCGCTGATGGTCTTTACGCTGATGTTTGGTTATGCGCTCAGTTTGGTCATAAAAGAGAAAGAAAATCCGCTTATCAAGATGTTTGAAACGGTCTTTGACGCTTCGCTGAAGATCATTGATTGGGCTATGATCCTTGCCCCGTATGGTATTTTTGCGATTGTGTTCAATACGACCTACAGGATGGGCGCCGGCTTTCTGGCAAATGTCGCCTATTTTGCCGGCGTTGTTGTGCTTAGTCTTCTGATCCAGCAATTTGTTGTCTATGGTCTGTTCTTAAAGGTTTTCGCGAAAACAAGTCCGTGGCAGTTCTTCAAGGACTGTAGAGAAGCATATGTATATGCATTTTCAACAGCTTCCTCCAATGCTACTCTGCCAATCACGTTAGAAGTGGCTGAGAAGACTCTTAAACTTCCTTCCAAGGTCTCCCGCTTCGTCTTGACGTGTGGGGCATCAGCCAACCAAAATGGTTCAGGGTTATACGAAGGAGCCGTTGTACTGTTCCTGGCCCAAGCATTCGGTGTCAGCCTCTCATTTGACCAGCAAATAGTCGTCGTATTGACAGCTGTACTTGGTGGTGTCGGCACTGCCGGCGTTCCTGGCGGCACCCTGCCGGTCATTGCGATCATGTGCATCAATGTCGGCGTTCCTGTCGAAGGCATGGGCTTGATTTTAGGCGTTGACCGTTTCCTTGATATGTGCAGAACGACCCTGAATGTGTCCGGCGATTTAGTTATCGCCAAGCTTGTTAGTTCGTCCGTCACTGAAGAAGACATTCATAATACTCCCGGAATTGCTTCTTAATTAAATAATTGAAGTGCACTAATAAATATACTTTGTATGTACTAGATATTGAAACCTACAGCATAAGCTGCGAAAGATAATCGCAGCTTGTGCTTTTTACTAATTAGTCGTAGCATTTCCGGCTGCGGTTATTTCTATGGCCGTTTTGAAGATGTTTAAAGACTCCAATATTCTGGAAAATAATATGGTTCAGACCCAAGCATCGGCAGCAGGTACTCTGTCGGCTGTTATCTTTATTATTCCTGGCTTATTAATGATTGGGTATTGGCAAGGATTTTCGTTCTGGCAAACTTTGATGATTTGTGCGTGTGGCGGCTGTCTTGGTGTATTGTTTACCATTCCATTACGCCGTGCCATGATTGTCAACAGTGATTTGCCTTATCCTGAAGGGCTGGCAGCGGCAGAGATCCTGAAAGTAGGCAGTGGCGGCGCTGACGGGGTTAAAGAAAACGGCGTAAAGGATATTATGGCTGGTGGTAGTTTAGCGGCTATTGTCTGCTTGTGTACGAATGGTTTTCAGATTCTTTCAGCAGGAATGAATTATTGGTTTACGTTCGGAAAGGCTACTTCACAGCTGCCGCTCGGCTTTTCTTCGGCGTTATTGGGAGCCGGCTATTTAATTGGAATTGCCAGCGGTATGGCAATGCTGGCAGGTACTATTTTGTCATGGGGTGTACTTGTGCCGTATTTTACATCTGTGATGCCACCGGCCTTCGGACAGAGTGCCGGTGAGCTTGCATCTGCCGTATGGGCGCAAAAGGTACGGCTTGTCGGAGCCGGTACGATTGGCACTGCCGCAATATGGACGCTGATGATGCTAATGCAGCCAATCATAGAGGGGATGCGCATTTCGCTGCAAGCAATGAGACGTTCGGAAGCAGGAAAAAGCTTGCACCGGATGGATACTGATTTGTCACCTACAACGACAGCGATAGTTCTGGGGGGTATCGTTATCGGTTTACTTGGGACTTTTTATTCCTTTATTGCCGATGCGGCTCTGTCGACAGGTGCGGCCTGGGCCTTTGTTATCGCCGGTGTTGCCGTCTCTATTGGCATGGGCTTTTTTGTGGCTGCTGCTTGCGGCTACATGGCCGGTTTAATCGGAACATCGGCCAGCCCGATTTCGGGAATCGGCATATTGGGCATCGTCATTTCCTCGCTTGTCGTACTGGCAATCGGGACATCAGTTGGTCTGTTTAATACTGAAACGGGAAGCCGGTTCGCCATAGCTTTAGCTATTTTTATGACAAGTGTTATTGTCAGCATTGCCGCTATTTCAAACGATAACCTGCAAGACTTAAAAACAGGTTATCTCGTTGGTGCTACGCCCTGGAAGCAGCAGGTTGCCTTATTGCTGGGCTGCATGATCGGAGCCTTCTCAATTGCACCCGTATTGAACTTATTATATGAAGCGTATGGTTTCGCCGGCGCCATGCCTCGCATCGGCATGGATGAAAGTCAAGTGCTGTCTGCACCGCAGGCAACTTTGATGACTACGATAGCCAAAGGGATTTTTAGTCATAATCTTGATTGGAATTATATTCTTCTGGGGGTAGGCATCGGGGTTGTCAGCATTATTGTCGATTTACTATTGAAAAAGAATTCGACAAAATACTATCTGCCGCCGTTAGCTATCGGCATGGGGCTTTATCTGCCGCCGACGCTAGTTATGCCACTTGTTATCGGTGCAGTCATGGGTTATCTTGTCAAGCGGTATCTGCACAACCGAGCGATGCAGCAGGGTTCGAAAAACATTGAAGAAGATGTCGAGAGCTGCAACAGCCATGGTGTGTTGTTTGCATCCGGCCTTATTGTTGGCGAAAGCTTAATGGGAGTCATTGTTGCCATTATTATTGTATTTTCAGTAACAGGCGGCGGCAGTGATGCGCCATTGGCCCTCGTAGGCAAGGCGTTTGCCCCCACGGCAGATTTGCTTGGACTAATCGTATTTATTGCGACGATTGCTTTATTTATTTATCGCGTTATTAGTAAATGTACTGCGCGTTAAGAAAGCCCACAGGTGACACAGATTGACAAGAGAGCCAGATGCTCAACATAGAATAGTGGTTGCACGTCTCACTGTGTAGCTCATAATAGCAGGCACTTATCTCGCAAGAGGTAAGTGCCTGCTTGCGTCATCTACCAGAAAGGATTATGACTATTTATATGGAATACATTACCAATATATATTGCTGGCTAACTCCGTCGTATCACAGAAATATTAGTTTGGTAAAATTTATGTACTGCCGGCAGCTTCTTTACAGGAATCTGACTGTGGAGGCGATTTAGGTGTCAACAGCAAAAGAATGTCAAGCAAGCCGAGCCGCGCGCAAGGCAGGCGGGGTCTTCTATACGCCTGAACCTATTGTCGATTACATTCTCGGACGCACGCTGGCCAAGCATGAGGTGGTCGACAACCCGGTTCTCAAGGTGCTGGATCCTGCTTGCGGATCTGGTAATTTTTTAGTAGCTGCCTATGATTTATTATGGGACAAGTTTAACGACAATCTTAGCCTGCTGCAACAGCGTTATGCCAAGGAGCAATACCGGATAAAGTGTGGCAACACGGACATTTGTCTTAACGGGAAAGGGTATTGGCAGCGCGAGAATTTACATTATCATATTATTAGTCGTTGTCTACACGGCGCAGATATCGATGGGAATGCAGTAGCACTGGCTAAGTCCCGGTTACGGGCCAAGCAGGGGGGGCTGGCCGACGATTCGGTTACAGACAATTTGAAAATTTGCGACAGTCTTGTTAAGTGGGAGGCTGATCCGGCATCTCAAAGACAGAGCGATGACACGGAGACTAAGCTTGCCCTGACAAATTTTTGGTTGCAAAAATTTGACTATATTGTCGGCAACCCACCGTACATAAGTTTTGGTTTAAAGCGGGCAGAAAAAATGCCTGTCAGCCAAGCCCAATACTTACGGCGCCATTATCCGCATTCGGCGCAGTATAAGCTGAGCTATTATGCGTTGTTTTTTGAAAGAAGCATTCAGGCGCTAAAGCCGGGGGGTTATCTGGGGTTTATCACTCCTGACAGCTATCTGCTTGGGCGCTACTATTCTAAAATTCGCGAGTATATATTGGAAACTTGCGCTGTACAGGCAATCACGCTAGTGAGCAGTCGCGCGTTTGCTGGTGTCTTGGTCGGCTTTCCGGTCATTGCTGTTTTGCGCAAAGCGGACTGTCGTTGTTCGTCGGCGGTAACTGTCAGCAGGCTGGACCGGGAGGGGATAGCTGTAGCCGCCTTTCAATATGAGCAGGAGTATTTTACTCGTCAGGTTTACAAGCGATTTCGCTTATTTTTTCATGCCCGTGATAAGGCGATTATTGATAAAATTGAGCAAACGTCCGGTCAGTTTAGCGATATCACTAAAATACGGACAGGTATGCGTTCGCTGACCGTTCAGGACGAGATTAAAAGTAAAACCCGGCGGGGAGAGACCTGGCAGGCCGGGCTTACATCCTCACGGCAATTGCTGCCGTTTTACCTTGTTTATCAAGGCGACTGGCTTGATGTTAACCCGCAAAAGCTGAATAAGGGTGGTTGGGATGCTGCTGTCATCGCCGGACCCAAGATTCTTTTACGCCAGACAGGAGATAGCTTAATTGCGGCTGTTGACAGATCAGGGCTTTATCATTTAAACAATATCCATTCTCTAACGCGTGTTCAGGGTGGGGTCAGCCTGGAATATCTGGCCTGTATTCTTAATTCCAGGTTAATGAACTACTATTACCATACCGTTACATTGGAGAAGGGGCGCGCAATGGCTCAGATCGATATTGAAACAGTAGAGAAATTACCATTAATCATCGATTGTGAGCAGGGCGGCACATTACACGAGCTGGGGTTAAAGTTATCCAAGCTGGCTGCTGCCGTCTATAATCAGCAGCAAAAAAAAGACGACGAAGGTATGGCTGTGGTTCAAGAGCTTATTGCTGTAGATAATCAAATGAATTCGTTGGTCTATAAAATATATGGGCTATCAGCTGATGAGATTTTATATATTGAGCAGACTGGTGTTGCAACCATGACTGAAAGACTTGTTAAAATATGCTTGTAAAGACACAAAGAGGAGCCGCTGTATAGGCTCCCCCTTTGTGTCTTTAATCAGCCTCACTGTTTTGGAGCAGGTCTGATGTCTTTTGCAGGTGAAAAGACGGCGGCAGCTTTTTTATCCGAAAGATTATCTGTCTCTTTGCCGCCATAAGGCCCGGCATGTATCTGCCGTTTGCCAAAAGGACCATGGTTGGACTCTGTATTATTATCATAAATATTGTCCAAACTAAATCACCTCCTGGCGATAGTGTTTCCCAAACTAAATATTTGACGTTTGCCAATTTTAGTCTTAGCAGATAGACAATGTCAATATTATTACCATGCAAAAATTGCTAACAATCGGGAGACAGGAGTTTTTTTAAAAAAGTAGAAGTTAACATAAAACAAATCCATAGCTGGGTTGTTTAACTACTGCAAGCTCGATGCATTGATATCCTAATCAAAATTTGAAAGGTAGGTTAATTCAGCATCATGCAAATCAAAAAAAGGCTGGCGAAGATAGTTTTTTGTTTGGTCATAATGTCTTTGATTACAACTTCTTTTGGAGGGGCATGGGCTACAGCAGTCTATGCAGCACCGGTTGCGCAAGAAGAAGAAACTGTCCGGAATAATGATAATAAATCGGCAATTGGCGGGATCATAGCCCTTGGTTTATTAGCTGTACTTGTTAGTAAAAAAGGCGGCAGCTCCGACTCAAAAAAGAATAGTGATACGACAACCCCGGATACGTCGAAGCCACCAACGAATTCGGGCTCAGGACTTACTGCCGAGGAAGCCGAAGCATTGCGCTTATTAAACGCTGATCGGGCGCCCAAAGGTTTAGCTGCGCTTAAATCCAACGGAAGTCTTGTACGTCTAGCGGAAGATTATGCTCAAGATATGATTGACCGCAATTTTTTCTCTCACTATAATCCAGAAGGTCAATCACCGTTTGACCGTATGCAACAAGCAGGTATTAGCTACAAGTCCGCCGGTGAAAACCTTGCGATTAACAGTAGTGTAGCAGCGGCTGAAAAAGCCCTGATGAACAGTTCAGGTCATCGAGCCAATATCTTAAGTTCTAAGTATAGCGAAGTAGGTGTTGGCGTTCGCCGTGACTCTGATGGTTCTGTTTATGTTGTTCAGGAGTTTATTGGCAAATAGTCTCAGTTTAGGGCCGAGAAAACCCGCGCTTTTATTAGCGCGGGTTTTTGTGTAAAAGCTACATGCATTTTGGGCAGCTGCCGCGATGACGGTGATAATCGAACTCATGGCCACAGTAGGGACAGATTTTAAACAAGCAATATGTGCAAATTCTGTATAGCTTATAGCAGCATTTAAAGGTTTTAATACATTCTTTGGTGGGCTGGCATTTGATTTTAGGAGGGCAGCAGTGCATCTCCATATCTTCGCAATCGTCCATCATGTCACTTTTATCGGGGTTGCCATATTGGGGATAAGAAGCATCATCACACTTCCAGTCCGGGTGCTTTGTATAAGGTTTCATTACGATTACCTCCTTGTGTTGTGGATTGTCATACTTCACCACCGGGGGGGGGCGAGCAACATCCTTGCTTTATACTATGAAGGTTACAAGGGAACGGTTATGTTATTTTCTGTGAAACATGTTTGCCGAGTGCAAGCGGTTAGTTTGACAACTGAATAGTATGTGATTATAGCGAATCATGTTTCACTAAAGGTGATCATAGTTATATGTTAGACTCGCCTGCAATAATAAAGAGAGACGCACGCTTCAGGTGTTTTTTTACCTCATCTGAAGTTTAGTCGACCTTATCCGAATCACTTAGCCGCTCTAAACTTCCGCTTACAAAAAGCGGGAGTTTAGACGCGGTTTAGTCAGCGAATCATCTTCTGGACAGTCGTTCGCTTTGCCATTTTTTCGTTTTTTGTCACACAAAAATTAGAGCAGGCATATATATAACTAGAACATACAAAGGGGGGAGATTTGCATGAACGATAGAGGAAGTAAGGACTGCACACTGGGAATTCAGACTGGAACAATTATCGTACGGCAAATAGTTGGCGAGAAGGAAAAGCAAAAAGCCTTAGATATTCATGTCGTTGTTCCTGAGAGGAAACCATCTATTGAACAAATTATCGATGTATTTGTCAAAGAGGTAGAAGTATGCAGTGTTGATGTGATTAATGATAAAGTTATTGTCCGGGGCGAATTCGAAATAAAGGCTATTTATGTGGCGGATTTGCCTGATCAGCCTGTCCATGCCGTGGAAATCAGACACTACAAGTGGACTGTTGATATTGATATTCCCGGAGCCCGCCGGGGTATGGATGCTGAAGCCAGCGTAGTCGTTGAATTTGTCGATTATGACGTGGATCACCATCATCGCGCTTATAAATACAAGAATTTTGATCCTATCGACGAAGATGACCGTGCTTGTCATGGGCACGGGCATGGTTGTGGGCACGGGCATGGTTGTGGGCACGGGCATGACTGCCATGACTATGACGATGATTGTGACGACCATGATGATTGTGACGACCATGATGATGACTGCGATCATCACCACAATCATCACCGTGCTTGCCGGGAGTTTAACGTATCGGTTATTTTGAAAGTGACAGCCAAAGTCATGACTGACCGTGAAGTCAACATTGGCGGCGGTCTGCCTAACAAACCAAAGGGATAAACTATTGGGAGCTGGAGTCTTAATAAGGGGGGGAAATGATGGACGACAAAACAAGAGCGGCATCAGGCTCATCTGACAGTTCGGGCAGAACAAGCATGACGGTAACTGGTTCAACGACTGTTGATAGCGCAGAAATGGAATGCGGTTGTCCTGAGCCGGGCCCGGAGACGATAGAGGTTGAACAGGTCTTAGGAGCTGAAATGGCCCAACGGGTTGTTGAAATTGACCTGTATGTGCCGGAACAGAAGCCTGATATTGAACAAGTTGTCGACGTATATGTTAAAGAAGTTGAAGTTTGCAAAATTGATGTTATTCGCGACAAAGTAATTGTCCGCGGTGAATTGGAAGTAAAGGTCATGTATGTGGCTAACTTGCCCGATCAACCGGTGCATGCGTTTGAAAAAAGGCATATCAGATGGACGCGCGACATTGGATTAGACGGTGCTGAACCTAATATGGACGCTACGGCTGACGTGGCAGTAGAGTTCGTTGACTATGATTTTCACTGCCACCATGACAGACGTAAGGTTCATGTCACCATTGTACTTAAAGTCTGGGCTCGGGTAGTTACAACTACCGAAATGGATGTATTTGCCTTGAGTCCTATCGATGAAATCGGTATCATTGAAAGTACAACGGCCGGTACTTCAACCTCAGATAAAGTAAGCGCCAGCAAGTTTTCCGATGAAACTGTATCGGCTTCGGCAACTGGCGGCGGGAGTATAGAAGGATTTGGCGAGCAAAATGTTATCGTTACCGGGATGACGCCCACGGCCGGAACGTCGACATCTGCCAGCGGTAGGATTACTGTAACCGGCAGCGTAGTCAATGTTCGATCAGGTCCAGGCACCAATTTCCCCATAGTGAGTAAAGTTAAGCGTGGGACTATTTTATTAGTAAGAGAGCAAGCGTTTGGCTGGTATAAAGTTGTGCTGCCTGACGGGTCAACTACTTGCTGGATTGCCAGCTGGTTAGTAAGTACAGCCGGTTAAGCTAAAAGCGGGATGATAATACCCAGGGATCAGCAAATCCCTGGGTATTGCTTTAGCGCTTATAAATCATTAAAATCCCGGAGCTTAGCTGCCGGGATTTTTTAGACTATGCAGCGAGGAGTTGAGTTGTCCACATGTATCGGGCAGTAGAATATATAGGCCCGGTGGGGCTGGGCGCTACGACGCCCCAATTATTCCGGGCCGAAAACAGCGATGGTGAAACGAAGATCTGTGTTGTTAAGCTAGCTTCCAACCGCCTGGGAGCTAAAGTTCTCGTAAATGAATTGTTGGCAGCCCGGTTTGGTCAGTGGCTTGATCTGTGTTTTCCGCCAGGCGGCTTTATCGAGATTACTCCAACAGCGCTTAAGGGTGGCCGGCGGCTTGTTGCTGCAGGTATGCAGCCGGGCTGCCACTTTGGCTGTGAATATCTAAAGGGGGCAGGATATGTCACTAAAGTCAACTTGCACCGGGCGATAAATAAAGACCAAATGGCCGGAGTGATGCTTTTTGATCATTTGTTTCATAACCCCGATCGCACAAAAAACCGTAAGAATCTCCTCATCCGCCGTGAAAAGCATGGATATAGACTTTATGCAATTGATAATTCTCATCTGTTCCGCCGTGGCAAATGGACAATTGAACTGCTTAAAGAACTGGCGGACAATATTACTCTCAATCACCGCCGTTCTTACGGCGTACTTTTGAAATACTATCTTAAACCAACTCATTTTTCAAAATATGTTCAGGCAGTTAAAGCTATTCAGGCCACCGCGCTGGAGCAGTTAGTAGAAACTATTCCGGAAGATTGGCTGCCTGACCGGCTAGAGCGTCAGGCACTATTAGAGTTTTTGACTGCACGGTGCGGTAAGGTCGATTGGGTGATGCGTCAGCTAACTGATTTAATCCCGGATATAAATAGGCGTTCCCACCTTGACTAAGGTAAAGAGTTCCTCGACATGGGCATTATGCATACGGACACAGCCGTTTGATACCATCCGGCCAATTAGCCAGGGTGCGTTTGTGCCATGAATGCCATAGGCATCATAGTTAAGTCCCATCCATCGTGTTCCTAAAACTCCGCCTGGGTTGATAATTTTGGTTGCAACAGCATAATTGCCAAGGGGGGTGGGGGTAGCGGGCTTGCCAATAGCAACAGGATACTGGCGAAGTGGGCTATTGCCGTCAAACAGTGTTAATTGACATTGGGACTTGATAATTAATATATTTGCTCTCGGCAGTACGAAGCTGCCTCTTTCACTACGGACAACAGGCGTTATTTCCCTTTCTGCGGCAGGCAGGCTTTGACAATGGCTGATCAAGCGTTCGCCTTCAGCGGGCTCAAAATCCTTTAGCGACCCGGGAAGATAGATCAATCTGACCCTCATAGCTAGATTACCTCCGTTTTTCCAAATTCACTTGTTTCATCATATTCGGCAGCAGCTAATTTGGTTAGTGTTCATTCTTTCTAAATCCTTAGAGGGGGTGGATGAAATCTGTAGTATAAAGTGTGCACAATTTTGGTAAAAATAGGAGCAAAGGTTAAAACGGGAGATAGTTAACTAATGAGCGACAATACAGCAGATACTAAACGCCGGGGACTTGGGAGTTTGCTGATCATCGGCGGTCATGAAGACAAAAGCGGTGATTGTAGCATTTTACGCAAGTTTGTCGATATGGCCGGAGGCCGGGACAGCCATATCGTTATTATTGCAACGGCGACAGAACAGCCGCATACTGTTGGCGGCGAATACCAGGCACTGTTTGCCGAATTAGGGGCGCCTTTGGCGCATGTCATGGCGATTGCCAACAGGGAGACGGCCAATCAAAGCCAGCAAGCTGCAATTGTAAAAAATGCCAGTGGCATTTTCTTTACCGGCGGCGACCAACTGCGCCTAACAAGTATTTTAGGCGGTTCAGCAGTTGACGCCGCCATTCGTGCTGCTTTTATGAAGGGCGCCGTTATTGCCGGTACGAGCGCCGGCGCAGCTGTTATGAGTGAAACTATGATTGTCGGCGGCCACTCAAATGATACGCCGAATAAGGGGTCGCTGACTATGGCTCATGGTATGGGGTTTCTGAATGAGGCAGTTGTCGATCAGCATTTTGCCCAGCGAGGCCGCATCAATCGTCTGTTGGCTGCAATCGCACAAAATCCGCATGTCATGGGGGTTGGCATTGATGAAGATACTGCGCTCATCGTTGGGCCTGACCGCCTTTGTAAGGTAGTCGGGTCTCAGACGGTGACTATTATAGATGGTAAGAATATTGCTTATTCCAATATATCAGAGCTCAATCAAACGCAGCCTTTGGTTATTTCCAACGTACTGCTGCATATCTTGCCTGCAGGCTACGGTTTTGACTTAAACTTAAGGTTGCCGATTCAGATTGACACGAATAACTAGGGGGATTTATCATGCAGTTACTGCATTCACGTTTTATTGCCGGGCCTAATATATATAGCTACCGGCCTGTCATTAAGGCTTTGCTTGATATTGGCGTTTATGACGATATTGCCAGCAATATGATTGCCGGTTTTGTCGCGCGGTTATTGGGTTTGTTGCCCGGGTTAAACCAGCATTCGTGTTCTCGCGGCTATCCGGGCGGTTTCGTCGAACGCCTGCACGAAGGTACTTATTTAGCTCATATTTTTGAACATATTGCGCTGGAATTACAGACGCTGGCGGGTAAAGAGTATGCGGTTAGTTTTGGCAAGACGCGCGGCAGCGGTCAGCTAGGCATTTATAATGTCGTTTTTGCCTGTAAATCAGGCCCGGTCGGCCTAGCAGCCACAGAGGGCGCCTACCGGCTATTAAAGGCGGCTATTAATGGACAGGCTTTTGCTGTGTCAGAGCTAGTGGCGCAATTGAAAAGGATTGGTGAAGAGGCTAAACTTGGTCCTAGTACCGCAGCTATCTACGAAGCGGCGCGGCAGCGGGGTATTCCTGTATTGCGCCCCGATTATGACAATAATTTTCTAATTATGGGTTATGGCCATAAGCAGCAGCGTGTTTGGGCTACGGTGACGGGCAGAACAAGCTCGGTGGCTGTTGACTTAGCCTGTGACAAGTATCTTACGAATAAACTTTTACGGCAGAATGCCATTCCCGTGCCCTGTGGGTCGATTGTGACAAGTCTAGCCGAGGCTCTCGCGGCTTTTGCGGCTATTGATGGTCCTGTTGTCATTAAACCTGCCGGCGGCAACCATGGCAACGGGGTGACTCTCAACGTCCTGACTGAAGGTGAGGTTGAACAGGGCTTTGTTCTGGCTCGCCAATATGATGACAGGGTGCTTGTCGAGCAATATATAGCCGGTTGCCAGTACAGGCTGTGTGTTGTTGACGGCAAAATGATTGCAGGCGCCGAACGGATACCGGCTCATGTCGTTGGGGATGGCATTCATACTATCCGTCAATTAATTGACATTGTAAATTTAGATCCGGCGCGCGGTTATGGGCATGATAAAGCCCTGACCAAGTTGGAATTAGACGCTTCCGCCATAACAACGCTGTCCCGGCAAAATATGACGGCCCACTGTATCCCAACTGCCGGTCAGCCTATTTATATTCGCGATAATGCCAATCTGAGCGCCGGCGCTACTGCCCGGGATGTTACGGCTCTTATAAACCCGGCAACTGTACGGATAGTTGAACGGGCATCTCGCATGATTGGTCTGGACGTAGCCGGCGTTGACCTGGTTATGCCGGATATTTCCCAGCCGCTCAGTATCGGCAATGGCGCGATCATCGAGATAAATGCCGCGCCCGGACTCAGAATGCATCTGTACCCCAGCTTCGGCAAGCCGCAGCCTGTGGCGGAAGCCATTGTCGATTATTTGTTCCCTGGCGCTACTGACGGGAGGATACCCATTATCGCCGTAACCGGCACCAACGGCAAAACGACCGTGACCAGACTAGTTGCCCATATCTATCGTCAAGCCGGCTATAAAGCTGGGATGACGACTTCTGATGGGATATATGTTGACCGGCAATGTATTGCCTATGGGGATACAACCGGGCCGGTCAGTGCAGCGATGGTGCTAGCCGATCCTACTGTCGAGGTTGCCGTGCTGGAAGTAGCGCGGGGGGGGATTATCCGCGGCGGGATTGGGTACGATTATGCCGATATTGGCATTATTACCAATATTACTGAAGACCATATTGGCCAGGATGGAGTCGAAGACCTTGATGATTTGGCCTATATCAAATCGCTCGTTCTCGAAACAGTGCGTCCAGAGGGAACTGTACTGTTAAATGCCGATGATCTCAGAATCGTGGCTCTCAAGGCGCGCGCCAAATCAGAAATTGTTTATTTTAGCACTCGACCTGACAATATTATTGTACGCCGTCACTTAGGGGAAGGTGGCCGGGCCTGTTTTGTTAAAAACGGTGTTATTTATCTGGCTGACGGCCGGCAAGAGCAGCCTATCGCCTGTGTCGCCGACATTCCTCTTACGCTAAAGGGCTTTGCTCAACACAACATTCAGAATGCGGTAATTGCCGCAGCTGCTAGTTGGTGTCAAGGGCTTTTGCCGACGATAATCCACCAGGGGTTAATGAGCTTTCGAGAAAATCCCGGACGCCTCATGTTGATGGACATCGGCAACTTTCAGGTCTGTGTAGACTATGCCCATAACCCGGCAGGTTGTCAGGCACTTGTCAATACGCTAAAACGTCTTAAGCCCCGTCGGCTCATTGGCGTTATCGCCGCACCGGGAGATCGCCGTGATGATGTTATCGTCCGTATGGGCAAGACTGCCGGTCAGGGGTTTGATGTGCTTTATCTCAAGGAGGACCTTGATTTGCGAGGACGTCAGCCTGGCGAGACTGCCGAACTGCTTAAGCGCGGTGCGCTGGAGGCCGGCTTATCGCCTGCGATGATTTCAACTGTTCCCGTTGAATGCGAGGCTGTGGCCGCCGCTTTGGCTCAGGCACAAGACGGTGACTTGGTCGCGGTGTTTTATGAGGACTACTCTGTTGTTCTCGATACGATAACGAAATTCAGTAATTTGGAACGTGTTAGCAGCAATGATAACGCTAAGTACCAATTAGTAGTCGCCGGTGTGCGAGTCGAAGGTTAACGGAAAAAGCTGGAATAAAAATTGGTAGTTGCAAGCAAAAACTCAAGCAGGTAAAATATAATAAGGTGTTATTATCTGTGGAGGTGCTTTCCGTGATGAATCCCAATCAGCTAACTACCGACCTATATAGGATGAGAAGATGCTGAAGCTTAACGCTTATGCTAAAATTAACTTGGCGCTCGATGTTCTCTTTAAACGGCCTGATGGCTACCATGAGGTTGCCATGGTTATGCAGTCGATTAGTCTTGCCGACAGTGTTAGTCTAACGCGTCGAAGGGTCGGAATTAAAGTTAGTGTCGATATTGCCGGTTTGCCTGTAGACTCCGAAAATCTGGCTTATCGTGCTGCGGCCCTGCTTAAGCAGCATACTCAAATCAGGCAGGGTGTACATATTCATTTAGAAAAGAAGATCCCGTTAGCTGCGGGGCTTGCGGGCGGCAGCGCCGATGCTGCGGCTGTACTTAAAGGGCTCAATCAGTTGTGGGGACTTAACCTAAGTTTGGACGAACTGAGTAAGCTTGCAGCCAGAATTGGCTCAGACGTACCGTTTTGTCTGTATAATGGCACTATGCTGGCTACAGGAAGGGGCGAGCAATTAGCCGATTTGCCACCATTGCCTCATTGTTATGTAGTCTTGGGTAAACCGTCGATTCACGTGTCTACTGCCTGGGTTTATGGGCAATATAAAACGAGTCAAATCGAGGTGCGCCCCGATATAGCAGCCATGCGGGCTTGTCTGGACGAAAAGAGCCTGGCCGGTGTTGCCGGCCAACTGGCAAATGTCCTGGAAAGTGTTACGATTCAGGTATATCCTGAAATTGCCGGAATAAAAGAAGTAATGATAAAATACGGAGCACTGGCATCGCTGATGTCAGGCAGCGGTCCAACTGTTTTCGGTCTTACGGACTGCCCTGACAAGGCCGGGTGGATTGCCGATCAGCTAAAGCTGCAAGGAATACCGCAAGTATTTGTGGCAGAAACAGTTGCAAAGGTGGAGTGAATGTGGAGAGGCGATTAGTACCTATCAAGTTAGACAGTTATAAACCGTTGCGGGAAGTAGTAGCGGAAACGCTCAGAGAAGCGATAGCAAGCGGTATTCTAAGGGCAGGCGAACGGCTGATGGAAATTCAATTGGCAGAGGAACTGGGGGTTAGCCGGACACCTGTACGAGAGGCCATCCGTAAGCTTGAATTAGAGGGATTTGTGGTCATGATGCCCCGCAGGGGAACATATGTGGCTGATCTGTCGATTAAAGATATCAACGAAGTATTTGAAATCAGGACGGCGCTTGATGTGCTGGCTGCCGGCCTGGCCGCTGAACGGATTACTGAAGAAGAGCTTGAACAGCTTGAACGGTTACTGGTGGAAATCGCCGAGTTAATTGAACAGGGCGATGTCGATAAGCTAGTTGAATCTGACAGTCAATTTCATGATGTTTTGTATCGCGCCAGTCGCAATGACCGCTTAGTGGGTATTATCAACAATTTGAGAGAACAATTTACCCGTTTTCGTTCAATCTCGATAAAATATCCCGGACGGATGCAGGACACCGTTAATGAACACCGGCGGCTAGTTGAAGCTATTGCCAGTCGTGATACCGACTTGGCACAGCAAATTGCCCGTGAACATATGGAAAACTCAGAGCAGACATTGTTGCAGGATCTAAATGAACGTCGTCAGGCTTAAAACTCGAAGGAGTGTATACATAATGTATGATGCCATAATCCTGGCTGGGGGTGAAAACGGTGAAAACCTAAATCGCTATACGTGCCAGCCTTATGAAGCCATGATTGACATTGGCGGCCGGCCGATGGTTGAATTTGTCGCCGAAGCGCTTGCGGCCAGTCCCCATGTGGATCGCATTTTCGTGTCTGGCCCGCCGCCGCAACTGGCTAAGTGTACATTGCCGGAAAAAGCTATCATCGTACCTGGCGGACAAACAATCATGGAGACGATTGATCAAGGGATGAAGGCATTAGGGCACGAAAATCTGACCTTGGTGGTAACGGCCGATATTCCGCTCCTAACGCCGGCCGCTATTGAGGACTTTTTGGATCAGTGCGCAGGTCTTGACGCCGATTTATATTATCCTATTATTGCCTGGAGTGATCACGAGCGCCGTTTTCCCGGCAACAAGCGGACGTATGTGCGTTTAAAAGAAGGAACGTTCACCGGCGGCAATATTTTTCTTGTAAACCCTAAGATTGTAGATCAGTGTATGCAAGTAGCTGAACGCATTATTGCCAATCGCAAAAACCCGTTTAAGCTTTGCTGCCTGTTGGGGTGGACTTTTGTTATACAGTTTATTTTGGGTACACTAAGACTAAAACAGGTAGAAAAGCGAGTAGAAACGATTTTGGGGGTAAAGGGTGCCGTTATCCAGTCTCAGTATGCGGAGCTTGGTCTTGATGTCGATAAACCGAGTGACCTGGATTTAGTGCGCAATTTTTCACAATACCGGACAGAACGCGGCTAAAACCGCGTTCTTTGCTTTGTGGCAATATTTTGGTAATCGGCAGGAATTGGGACATCTGTAGAGAATGAGAATAAAAAATATATCTAGGAGAAAATATACGGTATTTCCCTGATTGTGGAGGAAGTAAGCATGGATAAAGTACGGAAACTGGACCGGGTGGCTGCTATGACTAAAATCTTGGCTGACAGGCCCCGTTATATATTTTCGCTTAGTCATTTTTGTGAGCTGTTCGGTACTGCTAAATCGACTATTTGTGAAGATATTGCCACAATTAAAGAAACGATGGGACATTTTGGTCTGGGGATTATCGAAACAGTAGCCGGGGCGGCGGGCGGCGTGCGTTTTGTGCCCACAATGCCAGTTGCCGAGACTGACCGGCTTTTACATGGACTGGCTCAGCGGCTGGCTGAGCCTGACCGCATTATTGCCGGCGGTTTTTTATATATGTCGGATCTATTGTTTACTCCCCACTTAATGAATAAAGTGGGCGAAATATTTAGAGAGCGCCTGTGCCATTTATCGCCTGATTACATCCTGACGGTTGAGACAAAAGGGATTCCGCTGGCGTTTATGACGGCTCGCGCCTTTGACTTGCCACTCATTACTGCCCGGCGTGGCAGTAAAGTGACAGAAGGCTCGTCCGTTAACATCAATTATGTGACAGGTTCATTTAAACGTATCCAGACGATGTCATTGCCGAAGCGGGCACTGCCGGACGGCGCCAGAGTGTTGATTATTGATGACTTTATGAAAGCTGGCGGCACGGCGCGAGGTCTTGTTGACCTGGCTCAGGAAGTAGGGGCTAAGGTATGCGGTATCGGTGTGCTTGTAGCGACAGCCCGCCCCGAGCCAAAATTAGTAGAGGACTATTTAGCGTTGCTTATTTTAAACGATGTACATGAACATACTAAAGTAACAGATATCAGGCCTGTGCTAACATCGGGTTAACACCATAAGGAGGGCGAAAAAATGTCGGATACGTCTGCTATTGTAACGTTGGCTGATATTGTAAAGGCCAAAGAGGCTTTAGACAGTGTTGTTCACCATACCGCTCTTGACAAAAGCCATACTTTCAGTACATTGACAGGAAACGAGATTTATTTAAAGCTGGAAAACCTGCAGAAGACCGGCTCTTTCAAAATCAGGGGCGCATATAATAAAATAAACTCTCTGACATCAGAGGAGAAATCACATGGGGTTATAGCCGCATCTGCCGGTAATCACGCGCAAGGGGTAGCTTATGGCGCCAGCCAGGCGGGAATTAAGGCAACTATTGTCATGCCGGAGATCGCGCCGCTGGCTAAAATCACGGCGACCCGCGGCTATGGGGCTGAAGTTGTACTGGCAGGCGGTGTTTATGACGAATCGTTTAATAAAGCCCTAAAGCTCCAGGCGCAAACAGGACAGACTTTTATTCATGCCTTTAATGATCCGGCTGTCATTGCCGGACAAGGGACTGTCGGCTTGGAAATTTTGCAAGATCTAGAGGAAGTCGACGCTATTGTTGTGCCTATTGGTGGCGGCGGGCTGATCGCCGGCATTGCGGTGGCGGTTAAGGAACTGGCGCCTCACGTCAAGGTATACGGTGTTCAGGCGCAGGGGGCGCCAGCGATGTATATGTCTAAAAAGGCTCATGCCATTAAAACGACAAAAGATGCGGAAACTTTTGCTGACGGTATTGCCGTTAAAGTGCCGGGAGATATAGCGTTTTCCCTCATTGACAAATATGTTGACGACATCGTCGTAGTAGATGATGAAGCCATTGCCAGCACGATATTGATGCTGCTGGAGAGGGCTAAGCTTATGGTCGAAGGGGCGGGAGCAATCAGTCTGGCGGCAGCGCTTAATGATAAAATTCCCGCTAAGGGCAAGATCGTCAGTGTCATTTCCGGTGGTAATGTTGACGTTAATTTTATTTCCCGCATTATTGAGCGTGGTCTTGTTAAAGCCGGTCGGCGCGTGTGCCTGCAGACTGTTGTCGTAGACAGGCCGGGAAATTTGCAGCGACTGCTGGCCAGTGTCGCTCAGGCGCAGGCTAATGTACTCTATGTTTCTCATGATAGAGTGGAACGTAATGTGCAGTTAGGGCAGGCTGCTGTTGAAATCGGCCTGGAAACAAGGGATGTTTTGCATACCGAGCAGATCTTGGCTTCGCTGCGTCATGAAGGATATAATGTAGAAATTATTTAAAATATTCCTGTGTTGCAAGTCGTTGCATTTTGTCTATCGCTTAAAGGGAAATACCGATTTGTGTCGAAAGGATAGTAGTTGCTTCAATTGATAGAAACTGAGTTTACTTACGAACGAGTGGAATGGAGGTATATAGATGTCCAATTTGATGGCCATCATCCTGGCGGCCGGTAAAGGCACGCGGATGAAGTCGGCTCTGCCCAAGGTTTTGCACCATGTAGGGGGAAAGCCTATGGTGCAGCAGGTTCTGGATGCAGCCAAGTACGCTGGAACGGCCAGAAATATTGTTGTCATTGGCTTCGGAGCGCAAAGCGTAGCTGACGCACTGGCGGGTCAGGCTGAATTTGCTGTCCAGGCCGAGCAGCTCGGGACAGGGCATGCTGTCATGCAGGCCAGAGAGCAGTTGGATAATTTTGACGGCACAGTTATGGTGTTATGTGGCGATACACCGCTCGTAACGGGGGAACTTTTGCAAACACTATACAGCGAGCATGAGCGTACGCAGGCGGCGTCAACTGTACTGACAGCCGTTATGCCAGATCCGTCGGGTTATGGCCGTGTTATCCGTACGCCATCAGGACAAGTTGTTAAGATTGTTGAGCATAAAGATGCTACTTTAGACGAATTGGCTGTTAATGAAATCAACACCGGTATCTATTGCTTTGAAGCCAAGAAACTGCTAAAAGCACTTGACGGTTTAACCTGCGATAATGCCCAGGGTGAGTATTATCTGACAGATGCCGTTGCCGTTTTAAGCAGTCAGGGGCACAAGGTGCGGGCCGTCAACTGTGATGACTATCGTGATACCTTAGGGATAAATTCCCGTGAACAATTGGCTGAGGCCGAGCGTCTGATCAGACAGCGCAAGCTTAAATCGTTGATGGCAGGCGGCGTTACTATTATGGACCCGGCGAGCACCTTTATCGATAGTCATGTTGAGATTGGCCAAGATACTGTCATTTATCCTTTTACCTGGATCGAAGGTTACTGCAAAATCGGCGCAAACTCGGCTATCGGCCCTAACAGCCGCATCAGCAATACAATGATCGGCAACGGCGCCACCATTCACTTTACTTATGCGCATGACTGCGTAATTGGTGACCATGTAACAGTTGGCCCTTACGTGCATTTGCGTCCTGAGACACAGCTGAAATGCGGCGCTAAGGTCGGGAATTTTGTCGAGATTAAAAATTCCATTGTCGGGCAAGAGAGTAAAGTGCCGCACCTTAGCTATATCGGTGATACCGATATGGGTGACGGCGTAAATATCGGTTCAGGCACTATTACCGTTAATTATGACGGCAAAGAGAAGTATCGTACCACCATTGAAGAGGGTGCTTTTATCGGCTGCAATACCAATTTAGTTGCACCGGTTACTGTTGGCCGCGATTCTTATGTGGCGGCAGGCTCAACGATTACAAAAAATGTCCCTCCTGGTTCGCTTGGAGTAGCGCGCGCCCGTCAAAATAATCTTGAGGGCTGGGCGGAAAAACATCGGAGGTAGAGAAATGGAAGACAGCAAACGGTTGCGAATATTTAGTGGTAATGCCAATCCTGAGCTAGCCCAAGAAATTGCCGCTTATCTTGGGTTGACAGTAGGCGACGCTTTTGTTGGTAAATTTAACAATGGCGAAATTCAGGTTATGATTGATGAAAGTGTTCGCGGGACCGATGTGTTTATCGTTCAGCCTACCAGCTTTCCCGTCAATGATAATATGATGGAATTGCTAATTATGATTGATGCGGTAAAACGGGCATCGGCTAGAAATATCACCGCAGTCATTCCCTATTATGCTTACGCTCGTCAGGATAGAAAAACGCGTGGACGTGAGCCGATTTCGGCTAAGCTGATGGCGAATCTCCTAACAGTAGCCGGTGCTACCCGTGTCGTTACAATGGATCTTCATGCCGGCCAGATTCAGGGATTTTTTGACATACCTTTAGACAATTTGCCAGGTGTTCCAACACTGGCTGAATATATTATGTCGTTAAAACTGGAAGACCTCATCATCGTATCGCCCGACCTAGGGGGCGTATCGCGGGCACGTCAGTTTGCCGACCGTATGCATGCTTCGATCGCTATTATTGAAAAACGCCGTCCGGCGCCTGGGGTAGCTGAGGTTATGAACCTGATTGGTAATGTCGAGGGGAAAACTGCCGTTATTATCGATGATATAGTTGATACAGCCGGTTCGCTGACCGAAGGCGCCAACGCGTTGACCAGGATGGGAGCCAAAGCCGTATATGCCTGCTGCACTCATGCTGTGCTAAGTGATCCGGCAGTAGAACGAATTGAGAAGTCGAGTATTACTGAACTCATTGTTACGAATACTATTCCCGTGCCGGCTGTAAAACTGACGTCGAAAATTAAGGTGTTATCGGTTGCTTCCTTGCTGGGTGAAGCCATTAACCGGATTTTCGGCGAATTATCTGTCAGCAAACTGTTTGACGATTAAAACTGTTGAAAAGTACTGGCCTCTAAATGTTTAGTTTGCAAAGACTAGGGATAATAACGGAGGAACTCAAATAGGGCGCGACGTATCGCGCCCTATTTATAAATAAGCTGCTATGGATAATTATCTCATTACTAAGGCCGGGCCGAATGATATTGCCGGTATTGCCGAGCTGTTTACTGAAAGCTTTATTGATAGCGTGCTGCATCATTGTGGCGGGCGGCTGCCCAAGCCGCTGGCGATGCAGGATATATTCAGTCTTGTTTATGCGGCAGAGCCGGCTGCTGCGCTGCTTGCCACAGATAGAGCCGGAAAGCTTATTGGCTATTGTTTTGCACCGGTACGCCTTGATCGGTTATGGCTTAAGGCTCTGATGGGCGGTCATCTGTTTAAATGGGCCTGGCGTTGGTTGACCGGACAATATGGCTTTGGCCTCTATCCGGTCAAAATTATCGTCTTAAATAAACTGGCGTTTCTCCGTTCAGCGGCTGTGCCCGGGAAAACGGCTAATGCCCGTATTTTATCAATTGCCGTTGCGCCGGCGGCTCGCGGGCTCGGTATTGCGAGCGCACTGCTTGCCGCCGCAGATAATTATTTTCGGCAAAACGGTGTTACGCGGGTGCGGCTGGAAGTAAGGCCTTACAACTATCCGGCTATTCGCGTTTATGGAAAACTGGGGTATATTGCAGGCGGTACTACATATGATTCTCAAGGGCCCTGGCTTATAATGCTTAAGGAAATATCTTGTAACGGGGTATCAAGCAATGTTTGACATAAAAGTTCGTCTGATCAGTATGCTGGCATTATTAACGGCAGTGGTTGTATTTGGTTTAGTGCTTGACTATTTTCGTCTACTGCGGCGTCCGGTTCGACTAGGTTTATGGGTTGGTATTTTTGGTATTACTACCGGGTTTATTCTTATCCTTAACGCTGTATTGCCTGCCAACCATTTTTACGGCCCGGTTTTTTCTGAAGTGCGAACGAGTCAACAGCTTGTAGCCCTGACCTTTGATGACGGCCCGTATCCGCCGTATACCGACCAGCTTCTTGATGTATTGAAAGAGCGGCAGGTACCGGCCACATTTTTCCTTATCGGGAGGAATGCGGCAAAATATCCTGACTTGGTACGGCGCATTGTCGCCGAGGGCCATCAATTAGGCAACCACACGTATAACCATATCGACTTGCTAAAAGCCGATCGGGAAGCTATAGTGGAAGAAGTAGACAAAACAAATAAAGCAATTGCCGGTATTGTTGGCTATGCACCGCATGTTATGCGGCCGCCGCATGGTTTTCGCGATGCTGTTGTGATGGATATCATGGCCGAGCATCAATTAAAAGTTGTCGAGTGGTCGGTTGCCAGCCGGGACTGGGTAAATCCTGGCGCTGACGCTATCGCCGCCAGAACGCTGGGCAAGATAAAGAATGGTTCAGTGATCCTGCTCCATGACGGGGACGGAATTACGGCAAAAGCAGACCGTACCCAAACAGTGGCAGCCACCAGGCAGATTATCGATAAGCTGTTGGCGCAAGGTTACAAATTTGTCACAGTTGACGAAATTTTAAAGAGTGCGGAGGAGTAGCGTGAAAATTGTTGTTGGCCTGGGAAATCCTGGGCAAGAATACAGTTGCAGCCGCCATAATATCGGTTTTATGGCCATAGATAAATTGGCCGAAAAATTAGCGGTAACAACATGGCGCGAACGGTATAACGCACAGGTAGCCGAATACCGGGGCTCGCAAACCGTGCTGCTGGTCAAGCCACAGACATATATGAACTTGAGCGGCCGTTCAGTTGCGCCGCTGGCTGCTTTTTATAAAGTAACGCCTGAAGATATAATTGTCATTTATGACGATCTCGATTTACCCACAGGCCAACTGCGTCTCAGGCTAAAAGGCGGTTCAGGCGGCCATCGCGGTATTGAGTCAATGCTCGCTGAATTAGGAAAAGATGACTTTGCCCGCATCAGGATTGGTATTGGCCGGCCGCCTGCCGGCTGGGAGGTAGTCAACTACGTGCTGGGTCGCTTTACCTCCGAGGAAGCATCGGTTATCAGTCAGGCAATCTTGCGAACGGCTGAGGCGGTAGAATGTATTTTGCAAGAAGGGTTTAATAAGACGATGAATAAATTTAACAAAGGGTAATGATGATGATTACTGCTCTTTATGCAAATAAAAACGGTGAGATTTTTGATGCGCCAGGCCATCGGGCTGTCGGTCGTCTCGGCACAGGCTATCTTGCTCTTAAGCCTGACGAACTGATCCGGCTGCCAGACGGCGCTGAACTGATGTTTCTACCGGGGCGGGATGCTCTGGCGATAGCAAATGGTAAGATTAAGCAGCTCAAGGGACGGCAGGCAGTGGCGGCTATGTTGCCTGTCGGCTATACCCGTACCTTGCTGCCTGCATACCAACGGCGGCTCCAGGCCCCGGAGCTGCCACTGTTCGGCTATACCGCCGCCGCCCTGTTTCATGATGAAATTTATGTGGCTGCCGTACCAACGGCAGATAATGCTAAATGGCATCCGTTCCGTTATAATACCCCTGGTTTGAAAAAAATGATTGCTAAGGTCAAGCAAGATTTGCCGAATAATCGACTTGTAGGGCATTTAGCTCATTGCTCGCTTGTTTGGCATTGCTGTACAGCACAGAATTTGTTTTATCGGCGCTGGGAAGCCGGTATTCCTGTATCACCGGCTTGTAACGCCAATTGTCTGGGCTGTATATCGCTGCAGCCTGCTGAATGCTGTCCGGCTCCACAAAGCCGGATTGCATTTGCCCCGACAGCAGAAGAAATTGCTGTTGTCGGCCGTTATCATCTGACAAATGCACCTGAGCCCATCATCAGCTTTGGGCAGGGCTGTGAAGGTGAACCTTCGCTGGCCGCTGAGGCCATTGCCGGCAGTATCCGGACTATTCGCAGCACAACGGCTCGCGGTCAGATCAATATCAATACAAATGCCGGATTTACGCAAGGTATCAAGACTGTTGTCGACGCTGGTTTAGACAGTATGCGGGTCAGTATCATTAGCGCCTTGCCTGCAACATATCAGGCATATTATCAGCCCGGATACAGTCTTGATGATGTACGCCGGTCAATTGTTTATGCCAAACAACACGGTGTATATGTTTCGCTCAACATGCTGCTGTTTCCCGGGCTTAACGACCGACCTGAAGAACAGGCCGCCTGGCTTGAATTTCTTGATGACACCGGGGTAGACATGATTCAGCTTAGAAACCTTAATTTTGATCCTGATGCTTTTATTGGGGCAATGCCCCTAGGGGGGCGGCCTAGCGGCGTACGGAAGTTTTTAAAAACAATTTCTTCCGAATTTCCGGCAATTAAGCTGGGGAGTTTTACGGAAATTATGTAGCAGGCGCCAAAACGTCCTGGATATAAAATTCAGGGATTTTTGTTATGAGTCAACTTTCGCAGAGAAAAATCTAAGCCTCGTTGATTTACAACTACAGAGGTCTTGCATCTAGGAGATTTTAGTGAACTAGGCAGTCTTGATCCTAATGTAACCAAGAACTGATCCGTCTGCTAAAAACAGTGCAATCAGTCGTCGGAATTGCAGTAATATTTGGAATTTCTGTGTATATTTTTTGCAGGATTAAACTAACAAGATAAAGAATTAAATATAGTATCAGGTGTGCTTTCAGGAGGTAGTTATCGTGGTCAAGATCAAAAAAAATCTTAGTGATGCCGAGATGATGAAAGGCTGGCAGCAGCAGCCGAGCTTTGAGACCGACTTTACTGATGAGCCGGTTCAGCCGTTAACAAAGCTGCAGAAAAAAGATCCGGCAGAAGATATAAATAGCGCCTATTTAACACCGGAACTTAAGGAGGCTGTAGGCAAAGCGCTGCTGGCACTCAAGTTAAATCTGTACAAAGACGGGATTGTGGATTATCAAATAAAGGTCTCCTGCCAGGGAAATCAAGTATTATTAACTGCTGTACCGCCAAAAGTAAACGCAGTACAGAACTGTAATCCGCTAGGACATCGTGGAGGGCATAGAGGATAGGTTATCAAGCCTTTCTTTTGTCGTTAACATGTTTTGCCGGCAGGAATCTTATCACTGAGCGAAGAAACGTATTACATCTTACTTTAAAAGAGGCGGCAGATGGACGAACAACAACAAGCCAAAATGCTTATCCAGGAATTAACTGCCCAAATAACTCTGCTCAAGGCTGAGAACCTTAAACTTAAGCAGACTCAGCGAAGAATTGCCGAAGTAAATAATAACTATTTAATGCTGCATTATCTGACAAACGATATTCAAGATTGCCAAACGACTCAGGAACTATGGCAGGCTTATCTGTACAGCGTATGTAATCGCGGTTTTAACTATGATGATGCGGCAGTTCTGCTGCCTGATGATAATGCCCGGTTTACTATCAAGTTGTCGCTGGAAAATGGCGAGATTATCAAGACTACAACGGCAGTTAAGGCGGACTATATACTGCAAGCAGTAATGACAAAAGCGCCGGCGACATCACTCGATAATCTACAGGCGGCAGTACCGATTTTCAGAAAAGCGGGTGTCATTAGGGCTATCTTGCTGTTGGAGAAAAAGAGTTGCATATTTTTCGAAGACATTCAACTGATAGATCAGTATGTCCGCCAAACAGCAGCTACTGTTGAGAATATAATTCTCAATGAAAATCTCCGTCATTTCCAAGAGTTATTAGGGCGGCAGCTTGACCAGTTTGTCATGCTGCACTATGTGACCAAATCCATCCATGACGCTGGTAATTATTATGACATGCTGAAAATCTATCTCAAGACATTACGTTCACGGCTTGTCTTTGGTTTTCAACAAGGAACACTATATATCTTCGACGAAAACAAGCTTCAGAAAGCCGATTTGCACGACGATGACCTTGTTATCGTTGAGCCGAACGGGTGTGAATGCCAGTTTGTCGAGCGGGTGGCGAAGGCCAGGGAGTATGAGCTTTCTGTCGACTGCCGTCATTTGATTATGGCGCTCAATTGTTTCCGCAATATCACCGCTGTCGTTGAAATTAATCATGATCAAGAAATAACGCCTGAGCAGATTCGCTTGCTCGACATATTTACGATGCAGACTTCTTCGGCTATTGATAATACCAAGCTTAAGCTCCACTTGGAGTACCTAAGCTTTCATGATCATCTTACCCAGCTTTATAACCGTGCTTTCTTCGAAAAAGAAATTCAGCAGATCGAAAGCCAGGGACGTTATCCGACAAGCATTATTATCTGTGATTTGGATGGCCTCAAGCTTGTTAATGATACCTGGGGTCACGACGTCGGTGATGAACTCATTGTTGCCGCTGCCAGTCTCATTAAAGCGGCGATACCCCAAAATGCAATTGCCGCCCGGACCGGAGGTGATGAATTCGCTATCATCCTCACAGACAGTTCAGCCTTGCAGGTTAAGCAGGTTGAGATTGATTTACGAGAAGCACTGCTCAAGTACAACGCCGAGCTGCCTGATATTCCGCTGGCTATGTCGATTGGCTGGGCAGTGAGCAGCGAACCGGTAGCCGTGATAGAAATTTTTAAGCAAGCCGATGAGAAAATGTATCTGGATAAATTTCTTCACGCCAAGGAAAGTGTCGAATATATATTAAAAGCGACTAAACAGAAGTCAGGCGGAAAAACACCTGGTCAATTAAAGGAGCAGCTAGTTCGTTAACCCACATAGAGCATGGCGAAGCTTTTAATTTAATACAGTAGTGACACCAGTCCAGCTTACGAGCTGGACTTCTACATATACGGAATCTGAAGCTCGGTGCAAAGACAAGTAGCAGCGCGTTTCCTGTAGATAAATTCACGCTGTTTGTCGGTGAATTTCTGCGTTTAGTCATAAATAGATATTGTGTCGGCAGATAAGCAATTAAGATGACTGTAGAATCGATTTCAAGGAGGAAGGGCATGTGCGCCAAATAATATCACCAAAGTCTGTCCAAGAATTACAGCATGTCTTTAAGACGGCGTCCGACGATGGATTACCGGTATATGCCTATCGGGAAGGCATAAATGATGGATTGTGTCTCGATTTATCAAAATTAGATGAATTATTTGAAATTGATCCTGCTAATCTTGTCGCAATCGTAGGACCGGGTGTAAGGCTTGGATTTTTGGACAAGACGTTAGCTGACCAAGGTCTGCGGTTTATACCGGCAACTACTCCGTTTTATCAGGAAAAAACAGTGGGGCAGTTGTTTTATGAAGGCTGTTCCAACCTATCAAGCTTAAAATACGGGCCTGCTAAGCACTTTCTCATGGGATCAGAGATTGTATTGCCGACAGGCGAGCTGCTAAACACGGGCGGGAAAACGGTAAAGAATGTTACCGGCTACGATTTCACCCGTTTCTTTAACAGTCCCTATACCGATTATGGCATTACGGCCAAATTTTACCTTAAGCTACTACCCTTATCTGAACGGCGAAAAGGTGTAGCCGCCACATTTTCAGAGGTGAAGAGCATGCTGACTTTTATAAAAGCGTTGAAAGACGCCCGTGTAGCTGCTGCCTATTTGCTGTGGATTGATGCTGCTGTACAGGACATTTTTCAAAATGATGCGCAAGGTCAGCTTATCCTGATGGAATTTGACGGGCTAGCAGAAGATGTACTTGAACAATATCAGATTGCAGCGGCTCTGATTAAAAAGCATGGCGGGGCAATCAGGGAGGCGGCTGACGGGTGCGGGCAGACGGCAGTCTCATGGGACATACTCTACCGGACATCCGACAAGTATATACTGACAGATGAATTTAAAATGCCTTTCAATTGTCAACAACAATTTATCAACGCCTATGAGGCAATAGCCAAGGACAACCGTATTAAGAGCGGACTATTCGGTCAACTTGCGGAAGGCAAGCTTAATATCGCCTTTGCGTCCCCGCCGGATGATAGTTTCATTACTGAGGTCAGCAAGCTCGTAACTCAGGCGGGCGGAATTTCAGCCGGTAAGTATGCCCGTCTGACCGGTAAGCCGGTAAGTGGGACGCTTGCTAAGCTTGAACAGCAGGCCAAAGTTGCTTTCGACCCAAAACGGATACTGAACCGCTGACCACAAAAGGAGGTGTAATTAATGGAAAGTAAGTACGAACAATGGCAAAAACAGCTTGTCAAATGCATTCGTTGCGGCACATGCCGGTCAGTCTGTCCGGTATTTCAAGCCTCTGACAATGAAAATACAACGGCCAGGGGTAAAGTCAGATTATTAGAGGCCGTTAGCCAAGGCCAGCTGAGCTTGACCCCCGGGCTCCAAACCAGGATGTCGAAATGTCTATTATGTAAAGCTTGTGTTCCTGGCTGTCCCTCCGGTGTGAAAACAGATGAGCTATTTTTAAGTGCACGGCGTATGCTGGCGGCTAAAAATGGCTTGTCTCTCGCCAAGAAAGTGGCGTTCACCGGCCTGACGTACCGCAGAATGTTCGATATGGGACTTAAAATGGGGGCGTTATTTCAAGGGGCTGTATTTAAAAATGCTCCTGATGGCAGAGGCAAATTGGCCCGCATTCCACTGCCGAGCGCCGGACTTAGCCAGCGGCGAATTATCCCTCCGCTAGCGACATCGCCGCTGCGATCCCGCTTGCCTGAAGCCAACCGAGTGGCTGCGCCCAAAGCAAAAGTAGCCTTTTATACAGGCTGTATGCTCAATTATGTTTACCCGGAAGCAGGGGAGGCCATCGTCAAAATCCTTAAGGCTCATAATGTTGAGGTCGTTATTCCGGCAAAACAAAGCTGTTGCGGCACTCCGGCCTTTACCTCAGGCGACTATCAGGTTGGGCGTTGCTTGGCAGAGGAAAACATCAAAATATTAGCTGACGGCCATTATGACGCTATCATTACCGGCTGTGCCTCTTGCGGATCGGCTTTGAAACATGAGTATGGCTTAATTATTGAAGATCCAAAGTTAAAAGAGCAATGGGAAAAGCTTGCCGTCAAAGTCAAAGATATTACCCAGTTTATTGTTGACTTAGGAATAAAAAAAGATCTGCGTGAAGTACGGGCAAAAATCACCTACCATGACCCGTGTCATCTTGTGCGGGGGATGGGAGTGGCGCAAGAGCCACGGAAGCTTCTTAAGGCAATTCCAGCACTAGAATTTGTTGAAATGAAAGATGCTGCCAAATGCTGCGGCGCCGGCGGCACTTTCAGCATGGCTTATTATGACATAGCCAGGAAGATTAACGACTGGAAGCTTGATAACGTCGAAACGACAGCGGCCAATATCCTGGCAACAGGCTGTTCGGCCTGCCGGATGCATATTACTGACGGTCTAGGGCAAAGAGCGAGCCGGGTGCAGGTGCTGCATACTGCCGAAATCATTGCCAAAGCATATGGACTGGATTAGGAGGAGGCGAGATTGGTGGAGCAGAAAGTCATTGCTGAATTAAAAAAAATTGTCGGTTCTGAGTATGTTATGGATCAGCTGGAAGACAGGATCTGTTATTCCTTTGACGCTACCTTCCGGGATTTTCCCCCTGATGTTGTCGTTAAACCCGGCAATGTGGGGGAAGTGGCTGCTATTGTTAAGCTGGCCGGACGTTATAACGTTCCGGTAACCGCCCGGGGGGCAGCCACAGGATTGTCGGGCGGTTCAGTCCCGGTCAAGGGGGGGATCAGCCTGGTTACAACCCGGCTCAATAAGATAATTGACATTGATAAAGAAAACCGGATAGCTATCGTTGAGACCGGCGTTATTACTGAAGACTTCGTTAATGCTGTAAGCCAGGCAGGGCTTTTTTATCCGCCTGACCCGGCTAGTGCTAAAACAACAACGATAGGCGGCAATATTGCCGAATGCGCCGGCGGCCCCAGGGGTGTAAAGTATGGTATCACTCGGGACTACGTATTAGGCATGGAAGTTGTCTTGCCTGACGGCAGTGTGCTAGAACTGGGCAATAAGTTTGATAGTGAGATGGCCGGCCCTGACTGGGGCATGCTCTTTGTCGGTTCGGAAGGCACCCTAGGCATTATCACTAAAGTCTATTTGAAGCTTGTTGACAAACCGAGCGCCAAACAGACCTTGCTTGCCATATTTAATAGTCTGGACGATGCTGCGACGACCGTGAGCGGCATGATTGCCTCCGGCACAATTCCTACGACGCTCGAAATCATGGATAACCTGACTATTCGCGCTGTTGAAGATTATCTTAAAGTCGGGCTGCCGGTCAATGCGGAAGCTATTCTGCTGATTGAGGTGGATGGGAGCGCGTCGGCCATAGCCCGCCAAGCCGAACAGGTTATGATAGTGAGCAAACAATGTGGTGCAACTGAGATCCAGACAGCATCTACTCCTGAGGATATCGATAAATTGTGGCGCGCCCGCCGGGCTATTTCGCCGGCCTGTGGCAAGATTAACCCGACTAAAATTTCGGAAGATGCTACCGTTCCCCGCAGCCAAATCCCGGCTATGGTACGCAGACTGCGGGAGATTGCCCAAAAATATGATTTAAAGATGGTTATTTTCGGCCATGCCGGCGATGGCAATCTTCATCCTAACATCCTGAGCAACAAACATAATCATCAGGAGATGGAGCGGGTAGAACTGGCAGTTGAAGAACTATTTAAAGCCGCTCTTGAACTTGGCGGCACGCTGTCAGGCGAACACGGCATCGGCTATATGAAAGCTCCGTTTTTAAAATGGGAGACAGGAGAAACAGGTTTTGCCGTCGGGCAAAAAATTAAGCAGGTGATTGATCGAGAGGGCATACTAAATCCCGGAAAAATGTTTGACGCTTAGAAAGACTTGTCTAGCCCTAATCTGTTGGAGGTAAAAATGTGGGTATCGACTTATTGGGAGTTGTCATTAAGAATATTGCTGTTTTAGGAGTGGCTGCTTACCTGATTACCCAGTTGCCGCCTTTTCGCCGGGCTTTGAACCAGATTCAGTATAGCTTACGGGATAAAGTTATTTTGGTTTTCGTTTTTGGTTTTCTTTCTGCAATAGGCAATTACTTAAGTATGCCGATTATGGATGCGCTTGCTAATACCCGGATTGTCGGCGCTGTGCTGGGCGGTCTGCTGGGCGGTCCGCTTGTTGGTCTGGGCGCGGGAATTATCGGGGCAATCCCCAGGTATTTTATGGGGGGATTTACTATGGGAGCGGCGGTTGCCACCAATATTTTGGTCGGGTATTTAAGTGGTCTTATCTATACAAGGTACGGCGCACGGAAGATCGGGATCAAAACGGCACTTGCCGCAACCCTTGGCGCTGAGGCCATACTTAAATTTATGATACTTGCCTTTTCAACACCTTTTGCCGCTGCGTGGGAGCTGGAGCGGATTATTGCTGTGCCGACGACGATTGCTAACTCTCTGGGCGTCATGTTCGTTGTCTACATTGTTCGCGATGTCTATCACGAGCAGGACAAGGCTCAGGCCATGTTGGCTCAAAAGGCTATGCGTGTTATCCAGAAGGCAAACGGCGTCCTGTGGCAGGGGTTGACCGTGGAGTCAGCGCACCGCATGGCGGAAATTGTTTATTCGGAAATTGACGCCGACGCCGTGGCTGTTACCGATACCAACAGTGTTCTGGCTTTTTTAGGTCAAGGCGATGACCATCATATTGTTGGTCAGCCATTTATAACTCTGGCGACAAAACGGGCTATGCAAAGCAGGCAAACTATTATTGCCGATGATAAAAGAAGTATTGGTTGTCCGCATAAAGACTGTCCGTTAGCTGCGGTTATTGATGCCCCCCTTATTGTTAATAACCGCTTCCAGGGGACGATTAAGGTATATAAGACAGGCACCGGGATAATTCTCCCCTACGAAGCCGAGCTTGTTCAAGGTATAGCCGACTTTTTAAGCTTGCAATTGCTGCATGCCGAACTGGAGGTACAGGCAATCTTGTTGGCGCAAGCAGAATATAATTCACTAAGAGCTCAAATCCATCCTCATTTTATTTTTAATACTCTGGGGACGATTAGCGCCACGATTCGGAGCGAACCAGGCAAAGCGCGGTCATTGATTAAAGATTTATCAGATATCATCAGACGGCATATTCGGCCGGGAAAAGAGATCACTACCTTGCAGGAGGAGCTTGAGTTTGTCGACAGTTATGTCCGTTTGGAACAAGCACGGTTCGGTAATCGCATCCAAATTGTTAAAGAGATTAGTGCTGAAATATATGCTCAGGCAATCCCGGTTTTTTCCTTGCAAATACTCGTGGAAAACGCCGTTAAGCATGGTCTTTCCCCAAAAAAGGATGGCGGCATTATTGCAATTCGTGGGCACAGGCGGCAGGGTGACGTTTATATTACGGTAGAAGACAATGGGGTAGGGATTGCCCAAGATCGTTTTGACCGGTTGCTGGACATACAGCCCATACCACAATTTGACGGTGGCATCGGCATTGGGCTGAATAATGTCCAAGCCCGCATTCAACGGCTGTTTGGCAAGGAATTTGGCATTACAATCGAAAGTAATGAAAACAAAGGTACCAAAATGCTTATTCGTTTACCTTTACAGGAGGTGGCCGCTAACGACACGGTTGAAGGACGTAAAAGTAATTATTGCCGATGATGAGCCATTAATGGCGACAGAACTCCAGACTTTGCTGCTAGAGTTGCATTCCGGCATTAAGATTGTGGGGGTGGCGCATGATGGCGAGACGGCGCTGCAGTTGATAAAAAGGTTTAAACCCGATATTGTCTTTCTAGATATTCAGATGCCTGAAATGAGCGGAATAGAAGTAGCAGAGCAGCTAGTCAACTACAAAGAACCGCCGATAGTTGTCTTTGCCACTGCTTATGATGAATATGCGCTTAAAGCGTTTGCCGTAAACGCTTTTGATTATATTTTGAAGCCCTATGATGAACGTGATATTGGACGGGTCATGGATAAATTTAATAAGCGGCTTGCTTGGTCGGCTGTAAACCGGATGGCCGGCGCGCCCCAGGGAATGGTAAGTGGAGGTCGTAAGTTTTCTGTAGAAAAAGGCGACCGGATGGGGGTGGTGGATGTTGATAAAATTGAACTTATCTATGCTAAGGACCGGCTTGTATATCTTAAAACGCTTGATGGCGAGGTCTACCGCACAAAACTTACATTACAAGAATATGAGGCCAAATTGCCGCCGGAGAACTTTTTTCGTTGCCACCGCAACTATATTGTCAATGTCAACCAGATCAGAGAGATTGCAACTTGGTTTAATAAAGGCTATATCTTGATCTTGGAAAAAGCGGCATCAGGGGATAGACACGAAATACCGGTAGGCAGAGCTTATACTGCTAAGCTTAAAGAGTATATCGAATTATGATGAAAAACCGTCTTAAACAGACGGTTTTTTTGTTGCCGCCAGTGACCTGTCGGTACCCTGTTTTCTGTTGTTGGTCGGAATATCGTAGCCTTATTAATGACTTAATATTTAGAATTAAACAGAGAATTTAAAAATAAATTAGTGGAGGAAAGTATGAGTAAACAAAAAATGGTATATCTTTTGCTCGCATGCTGTTGTCTGTTTGGCGTTATTTGGTTAACTCCAGACGTCGAAGGTCTCAGTTTTGCGGGAAAAAAATCAATTGCGGTAGCGGTATTTGCTATTATTGTTTGGGTTACTCAAGCGCTTGATGATGCAATCAGTGGTCTTGTCATCGTATTTTTACTTGCAGCCTTGGGGGCAGTCAAAGTGGGGGCTGCCTTTAGTGGTTATTCCAATACGGCGGTATGGTTGATTGTTATCGGGTTTATTATGGCCGGGTGTATGGAGAAGTCTGGTTTATCTAAGCGAATTGCGCTGCTGTTGGTAAACTCAGCCAAGGGCTCGGCCATAAAAGTATATTGGGCAGTTGCCCTTGTCATGCTGGTAACAACCTTCCTGGTACCTTCAATAACGGCCAGAACACTTTTGATGTTGCCGATCATTGTCGGTATTGGGCAGGCCTTTGGCGCTAAGGAGGGGCAAAGCAATATTGTAAAAGCCTTATTATTTATCGTAGCTATGAGCGGTACGATGATGAGCATTGGTGTTCTTACTGCTCATGTCGGTAATCCCATTACGGCCGGCTTGATTGAAGTAGCAACAAAAAAATCGATTTCCTGGGCGGAGTGGTTTCAAGTCGGGGCTCCGCCTGCTTTTCTACTTGCCGGCATATCGGTTTATGTCTTGCAGAAAATGTGGGCCCCAGAAATTAAAACCTTAGGGCAAGGTCAGGACTATGTACGCAAAGAACTAGGCGCGCTGGGATCACTTAGCAGTAAAGAGAAGTATACGATGATTGTCTTCTTATTAACGCTGGTATTGTGGGCTACCGATTCGGTGCATAAGGTCAATGTTGTTTTGGTGGGTATTGTGTCTGTCGTGCTGTTAATGTGGCCGGGAACGGGAGTTATGGCCTGGAAAGAAGCTCAACAGAAAGTGCCCTGGAATATCTTTGTCCTATATGGCGCCGGCTTATCTATGGGGACCGCCCTAGTTACTTCCGGAGCGGCTAAATGGTTGGCCGATACGATGCTGGGGCCTATTGCCGACCTGGAGCATGCCACGCAAATGATCATTCTTATCTGGCTGGTAACCGCCTTACAAGTATTTTTTACCGGTGGTGGCCCCAAGACAACGGCATTGACCCCGATTGTTATTGCTCACGCTACGGCTATCGGAGCCGAACCGCTCGCATTTGCCCTTGTATTGGGAATGAATATGCAGCACCAGTATCTGCTCCCGGTAAGCAATATGCCGAATGCTATTGCGATGGGGACTGGCCATGTAAGCGTGGCTGAAATAATTAAGACTGGGGCGGTAATGAGTATTTTGGCAGCAGCATTTATGAGCTTAATAGTATTAACTTATTGGAAGTGGTTGGGCATCGTGCAGTAGAAATCAGGATTGAAACATATGCACCAAACCCAATTTTCGTAGAGAAAAATCAATGAATAAACAGCAAGTGAGAAGGAATTTATGGGGATTGACATGGAAAGCGGCCTCTGTTGAATCAGAAGCAACAAATGAACTTGTTAATAAAAGTATTACTAAAGAAAATGTATCACTATTGAATGAGTTAAAAGACATATTACGCAAGCAGTCTCTTTATATCGGCAGTGTCCACGGCAAACCTGGTAACCCCGGTGCCCCCGGCCTTTGCCGGAAAAAGGCGATCCGAAGGAGAAAAGGCGGGCAGCATTCCGTTAAGAAATCCGTACTGTTTGACGGTTTGTTGCAATAAGCCTGTGCCTGCCAAGCTGCGTTACATAGTCTCGTAGGCGACGACGCAGTGAGTTTACGGATTTTAGGAATGCTGCCCGCCTTTTCAGGCCCGCGCATTGATATGGAGACTATATCATAAAGCAATGAACACAGATCTCTCCTTGGGCAGGTTAGCGCTTGGAGGCGCTGGCCTAGACTTTTTGGTGCTTTTGGGGCAATGCCAAAAGTACGCCCCCTTTTTCCCCAGCTTATATCGGTGATCAAACTAATTATTTTATTGTTAAACAACTTAAGTCAAGTGTTAAGTTTAGTCGACCTTACCCAGGGACTTAGAAATCTAGGGGGCTGTCGCCCTAAGAGTTTTTTCTGCGATACTACATGCATATAAAATTGTCAGGATGATCGGTTGGTGCATAAGATAAACCAGCAAGGAGCGGCGTCCTAACCAGCTTAACCAGCGGACAAGGCGATAACCGGCGGCCGAAGGCCAGCGTGACTGTTGCTTAGGGTAAAATATTTTTCCTGCAGCCATGCCGAACAGTATTATGCCCAGCCACGGACATAAGGGATAATAATCTAGCGAGGCAAATCCGGGCGGTTGAAGTCCGAGTGGGATCAGGACGGTAGCTGCCACTTTCATGTCGATAAATTGCCGGCCAAGGGCGATAATTCCAGTACCTGTTATCACCAGCGATAAGGCGCCCGTTCGCCTGAACAGGGGGGCTGCCAGCATACCGGCAGCAAGCAGATGCAAGATTCCGAAACGAATATACGCCGTTGGGGTGTAGACATAAGTGACTGCTGTAATGGCGAGTGCTGCTGCCAATAAGATCAGTCCCCGGCGTACCGGGTTATGGCTGAGCGTCGTACTGATGCCTGACAGCAGCATGAACAGTACGGCCGCAAATTTACCCTGAAAATACCAGAAGCCGTTCTGATAATCAAGTGACCAATTGAAAAAATGCGCCAGGTCGAATACTATATGAAAAATAACCATTAATAGGATGGCTATTCCCCGCAAGCAATCTATTTCGGTAAGCCGGGTGATGATGCGCAAGCAATTCCCTCCTTTGCATCGTCTATACTTACAATAGATGTTAATCGTTTTGTCGTCAAGTCAGTCTGATGCCGACATTATCGTTGCTTAATCAGCAGATAATTGAAGATTTTTGCCGGGCATGCAGGAATATCGTGGTGAAAAGGGAATATACTACCGGAGACAGGCCTTGGCTTAACTATCAAGGTATTAATAGGCGGGAGCTACTATGAAAGACATCTATATCATATTATTGGCCGTTGTTCTTGGTGCTATGGGGCAGGTTGCATTTAAGGCTGGCGCTATGCGCATTCCCGATAATGGACATTTGTTGGAAAAAGCCGTCGCCGCATGGCCTCTTGCCGTTGGCCTTATTCTATACGGCGCGAGCACTCTGTTTTGGATTTATGCTTTGCGGACAGTTGAACTGAGCTTTGCTTACCCGCTGCTCAGCCTGGGGTATGTATTGGTGTTCATTGCATCTTATTTTCTGTTTCATGAGACTATCGGCTTGCTTAGACTGGGTGGCCTTGTCTTGATATTGAGCGGTATTGTATTAGTTGCCAGGTCATAGCAATTAGTGCTAAAATGATCGAATTCTAATATTTTATTACTTAGTTAACAAGATGCACATGAATGTGCTATAATCAGTTTGAAACCGACAAATTTTGAGGAGGCTAGGTATGGGATTTGGTTTAAAGCCCCGTGAAGAAAAGTTTTATGGCTATCTTCTTGAAAATACTCAACTTATCCGGGATGCAGCAGATGTTTTACAAGAGGCGTTAAATAGCGAAGGCGACTTATTCGAGCTGATGGCCCGGATTGATGTTCTTGAGAATCAGGCTGACACCAACACGGCTAAAATTATCGGCTTGCTGCACAAAACATTTATCACGCCGCTAGACCGTGAAGATATCTATAGTATTGCCCAGAAGCTTGATGATGTTATAGACTTTATGCAGGGAACGATTGAGCGCATGGAACTTTACAATGCGGGAGCCGCATCACAAGGCGCCAGAGAGCTATCCGTACTTGTCGGTAAAAGCGCCAAACAGATTGACAAGTCATTTGCGCTTTTGCCTGACATCAAAAAGCAAAAAGACAAGCTGTCAGAGCGCTGTGCCCGGATTATTGAGTATGAGCAGCAGGGAGACAGACTGTACAGGCAGGAAATGGCCACACTGTTTCGCGATTGCAAAGATCCTATTGAGATTATCAAATGGAAAGAAATTTTGCTTCACTTGGAAGAAACACTCGATATCTTTGAGGATATCGCTAATTTGCTAAAGGGAGTCATCGTAAAATATGCCTGATTTCACGCTAGTCTATGTGGTGGTGTTTTTTGCGCTGGCGTTTGACTATATTAACGGTTTTCATGATACGGCTAACGCGATCGCCACTTCGGTATCTACACGAGCCTTAGATCCGCGGTTTGCAGTAGCTCTGGCAGCCGTCCTAAATTTCACCGGAGCGCTCTACAGTACGGGCGTCGCCAAAACGATTGGCGGCGACCTGGTAAAGGCCGCCTCGCTGGTTAGTCAGCCTGTAATTATTTCAGCCCTGTTTGGTGCTATCGTCTGGAATTTGCTTACCTGGTGGTTTGCCATTCCCAGCAGTTCCTCTCATGCGCTTGTCGGAGGTGTTCTCGGAGCTGTTGGAGTAGGAGCCGGACTTGAGGCTATTAATTTTGCGGGGGTTCAGAAAATCATACTGTCACTCGTGTTGTCGCCGCTCATTGCTATGGCCGGCGGGTATATTATCATGATTGCTCTGCTGTGGATTTTTGGCCGACAAGAGCCAGGCAAGCTTAATGCCGGGTTTAAAAAGATGCAGCTGTTATCGGCCAGCCTGATGTCTTTCTCGCATGGTTCCAATGATGCGCAAAAAGCCATGGGTATTATCACACTGGCGCTTTTGAGTTCAGGACATATTCCGACGCTGGAAGTTCCGCTGTGGGTAAAATTCTCTTGCGCCGCTGCAATGGGATTAGGTACGGCTGCCGGGGGCTGGAAGATTATTAAGACGATGGGGGGCAAGATATTTAAACTTGAGCCCATTAGCGGTTTTGCTGCCGATTTGAATTCGGCTATCGTTATTTTTATGGCGACTAATCTTCACCTACCGGTTAGTACGACGCATGTAGTGTCCGGCTCTATTATGGGGGTCGGTTCTGCCAAACGTGTTTCGGCCGTACGCTGGGGTGTCGCCCAACAAATGCTTTTTGCCTGGATATTAACGATTCCATTTAGCGCCATTACTAGTGCTCTGATGTATAAACTTATAGATCTGTTTCAGTAGTTACGGCAATAAAATATAGTAAAAAAAGCAGCTCCGATATAGCATGGGCTGCTTTTCGCATTCAAATTTTATCCGAGACTAAGCTTCAGATTGGGTAAAACCCGTACTGAAGCTAAGTCTCTCTTTATAGACGAAATTTTATTGGCAGGGGGCAACATGCTATGAACACACCGAGGGATTCAGTACGCCGGATCTTTGTAGAAAAGAAACCAGGTTTTCAAGTCGAGGCAGCAGGTGTTTATTCCGATCTTAAAGAGTATTTAGGTATTAATGGATTAAAGGCAGTCAGAATGCTGCATCGTTACGATGTGGCCGGTGTCACTGACCGGGAATTTGCCGAGGCGGCTCAGACCATCTTTTCCGAGCCGCCTGTAGATACTGTCTATTTGGAAACTATAGAGATAAACCCGGCTGATAAGCTGTTTGCAATTGAATACTTGCCGGGACAGTACGACCAAAGAGCCGACTGGGCGGCGCAAGGCATCCAGGTTTTAACCCAGCAAGAGCCGCCGACAGTAGTTACCGCCAAGGTGCTCATTCTTGAGGGTGATATTAGCGAGCAGGAGCTAGCGACGATCAAACAGTATTGCATCAACCCGGTTGAAGCGCGGGAAGCGTCGCTGGACAAGCCGGCAACCTTGAGTACTGCTGTCGACGTACCTGACGATGTAGCGGTACTGACCGGCTTTACGGCAATGAGCGAGTCTAAGCTTAAAGATTTTATGGCAGTCCAAGGGCTGTCGATGAGTTTGGCAGATTTGACCTTTTGTCAGCAGTACTTTAGAGATACTGAGCACCGGGATCCAACGATTACCGAGATCAAGGTGATTGATACGTACTGGTCTGATCATTGCCGGCATACGACGTTCTTGACAGAGATCGATGAGGTTGTCATCGAAAACAGTAAGTTCACTATTCCGGTCGAGGCTGCCTTCCAAGAGTATTTAAAGACTAGAGAGTCTGTGTATGAGGGAAAGAAGAAACATGTTAGCCTGATGGATATTGCTACGGTGGGGATGAAAGAACTGAAAAAGAGTGGCCGCCTTGATGATTTGGACGAGTCTGAAGAAATAAACGCATGCAGCATCGTTGTAACGGCCGATTGCGATGGTGTGGCTGAGGACTGGCTCGTTATGTTTAAGAATGAAACCCATAACCACCCTACTGAGATTGAACCGTTCGGCGGGGCGGCTACCTGTCTCGGCGGCTGTATCCGCGACCCACTGTCAGGCCGTGCCTATGTCTACCAGGCCATGCGGGTCACCGGGAGTGGCGATCCTCGTGCAGCATTGGAAGTGACACTGCCCGGCAAGCTGCCGCAACGTAAGATTACGACAAGTGCTGCTGCAGGCTATAGCTCTTACGGCAACCAAATCGGCTTAGCCACAGGTCAGGTGACCGAGATTTATCATCAGGGATATATCGCCAAGCGGCTGGAAATTGGCGCCGTCATAGCTGCAGCTCCTAAGCAAAATGTTGTGCGCGCCGTGCCGCAGCCAGGTGATGTTGTCTTATTAGTAGGCGGCCGGACGGGACGCGACGGCTGCGGCGGCGCAACCGGCTCCTCTAAAGCCCATACTGAGGAATCGTTAACTAGTTGTGGGGCGGAAGTACAAAAAGGCAATCCGCCTACTGAACGAAAAATTCAGCGTCTGTTCCGCAAACCGGCTGTCAGTACAATGATTAAGCGTTGCAATGATTTTGGCGCGGGTGGTGTATCGGTGGCCGTCGGCGAGCTGACCGACAGCCTGAATGTTAACCTGGATGCCATCCCGAAAAAGTATGAAGGTCTCAGTGGCACCGAACTGGCGATCTCGGAGTCCCAGGAACGGATGGCCGTAGTTGTGGCTGCCGATAATGCGCAGCAGTTTATCGCTTACGCTGCCGCCGAGAACCTTGAGGCGACGATTGTTGCCGAAGTAGATGATGATAACCGACTTAAAATGGTATGGCGCGGCAAGACGATCGTCGATATCAGCCGGGACTTTTTAAATACTAACGGCGTCAAGCAGCATACTTCGGTACGCGTAACGCCCCCGGCAGATGACAGTTACTTTAATCTGTTGCCGGCGCTGGATAATAAGCAGCCTGAGAATATCAGGGATGCCTGGCTTGCTATGCTGCAGCAGCTTAATATCGGCTGCCAGAAAGGTCTTGTCGAACGCTTTGACAGCAGTATTGGCGCCGGCACTGTTCTGATGCCGTTTGGTGGTAAATACCAAGATACCCCTGTCGAAGGAATGGCGGCTAAGCTGCCGGTATTGACAGGCGAAACGACAACCGGAACGATTATGACTCATGGTTTTAATCCCGGCCTTTCGGACTGGAGCCCGTTCCATGGCGCGGTATATGCGATTATTGAAGCAGCCGCCAAGGTTGTTGCTTTAGGCGGTGACCTGGGTAGCATCAGGCTGACGCTGCAGGAGTATTTTGAAAAACTGGAACAAGACAGCGCGAAATGGGGCAAGCCCTTCAGCGCCTTATTAGGCGCGTTTTACGCCCAAAAACAGTTGGGTATCCCGGCAATTGGCGGTAAGGATAGCATGTCCGGCACGTTCAAGGAACTGACGGTGCCGCCGACGCTTGTCGCTTTTGCCGTAACGGCGGTTGACGTACGACAGGTCATCTCCCAGGAGTTTAAACAGGCGAATAGCCAGGTAGTGCTGATCCACGCCCGGCGAGACGAAAATGAATTGCCTGATTTTGCCGCGCTCACTACAGCTTATGACCGCGTAGGAGCGCTTGTCCGACAGGGCCGGGTACGGGCTGCCTATACTGTAAAGATGGGCGGTCTGGCCGAAGCTGTCAGCAAGATGGCATTTGGCAACCGTATCGGTGTACAGGTTGTCGCCCCGATTGAGGCTAAAGCTCTGTTTACTCCTGACTACGGTTCGCTTGTACTGGAATTGCCTGCCGACATTAACCTTGACGCTGCGTTTAGTGGCAGCGAATATACTTTGATCGGCCATACTACTGAGCGACCGGTCATCTGCGTCAATGATATTGAGATCGCACTTGAAGAGGCGCTTGCCGCTTGGCAACGGCCACTGGCGGCAGTATTTCCCGTCCAGCAGGAGCCGATTTCCGGGCGGCCTGATAGCTTTGCTTATTATACCGCAAGAAACAGCCGCCGCCCGGCTGCCGGCGTAGCCCGGCCCAAAGTGTTGATCCCGGTATTCCCGGGAACTAATTGCGAATATGATACGGCTAAAGCTTTTGAGCAGGCGGGCGCCGTTCCGGAAATTGTAGTTATCCGTAACCAGACATCGGCCCAGGTTGAAGAGTCTGTTGCCGAATTGGCCAAAAAAATATCCTTAGCCCAAATTGTTGTGCTGCCAGGCGGGTTTAGTGCCGGTGACGAGCCTGACGGCTCGGGCAAATTTATTGCCACGATGTT
>Ga0153996_1000068_pt1 | contig 65064 bp, 70 predicted proteins | sample TSNC080MetaG_FD_104728 | JGI IMG/M metagenome (GOLD analysis project Ga0153996, IMG submission 104728) | Attine ant fungus gardens microbial communities from North Carolina, USA - TSNC080 MetaG | ecosystem: Host-associated > Fungi > Mycelium > Unclassified | place: USA: North Carolina, Lumber... | reverse complement strand
CCCGGATGAGCAGAAGGTTGAGATTTGCCACGATCGTGATCCTTAAATGGTGCCGGTGAGGTCGGTGTTGATGCCGTAGGTCACGCGGGTTCTGGACGCGTTGATCTGCTCGACTGCGCGGGTGATGCCTTCCGCAACCTGCTCGTAGTAGCCGACATTCCGTCGGGCACCGAACTGGAGATCCTGCAATGGGGCATAGGGCTCGCGGTCGTATTCGAGCCGCAGAATGCCGGATGCGAGATTGGCATTGGAATTCAATGCCCGCTCAAACCACACCCGGCCGTCGATGATCCAGCCGGCATTGATAACGTCCGAGAGGAAATCGTCGAGGCTTTCGATGATTGCAACGGCCAGCGGAACGCTGTTGTTCTTGGCGATAGCCCAGCGATAGGCTTTAGCCACCGCCTCATCGATCGCATCCTGTGCACGGACGACGTTGATGAACCGATCGAGAGGATCGACGGCGCAGGTCTCGTTGCCCCAAAGGATCGAATTGTCGATGATGGTGGCCAACCGATGCTGGTTGAGCCAGTTGGCCTCGCAATCGGGTTCGCCGTCATAATAGGCGATCGGGCGGGATACACCGACAACGCCGCCGATTGCCTGATTGGACGGGCTGCAATGCGGCCCCATATTCGCCTTGTCCCGGCGCACGAACAGGCCGGCGACACGGCCGGAAGCCGGCTGCATCACCGGCAGGCCGTCCGGACCTGATACCATGACGCCGGGCGTAATGAGATAGGCGCGCGGATCGTCTGGGAAATCCTCCTGGTATTCGACGGCTGCCTCTTTCGAAGCTGCCGGAGCGTCGCCGATTTTGATCGCCCGCAGCCGGCGGCTGATGGCGTCCAGTTCGGCCATGACCGGGTTTTTCATGTCGCCCAGGCGTTGCGATGTATAACCCGGCGCAATCAGTATCTTGGGACGTGATTTTGCATGCAGGAAAGCATGGACGCCGGAATAGTTGGACCCCGAGCCGACGATATTGGCGATCGTCTTTTCGAGTTTTTCCTGCGGAGTTGTTCCGGTACCTTCGGGGACGCGGACAACGACGATCTCGGCGGCGGTGAATTCCTCGCTACGCTGATCGTTGATGGCATCGAAAACCTCGGCCACGTTTCCGCCGGTGCCGAGCGCCGTGACCGTGGCGGCATCCGAGCTGAATATCGTGATCGGCTCGTGCTCCGGAAACACATCCGGGTCGGCTTCCGGCGCAACGACGATCGCACCGATAGTCGAATATTCGAGCGTCGAGATCGGGCGCGGTTCTTCGCCCGTCTTGAAGACGCGCGTACCGTGAAAATATTCGCTGGTCGCCATTGGCGAAGTCCCTTCGAAGAGCAGTTTCGTGTCAGTCTCTTCGAAGGTGTATCGAAGCCGCCCCGAAGACGGCACGGGGGCGCGCGCCCCCGTCTGGAGTTATTTCCTGGCAGCAGCGATAAACAGAGCGTCCATGTCGTCTTCGCTCAGGCCGAGTTCATAGCCCAACCCGACGACATAGGGATTGTTGCGCTCCCAGACGGTGGCATTGTCGAAATAAATCTGCACCGGGCGATACGGGTGGCTTGCCACCAGCGCCTCGACATCGTCGAGCAATCCGCGATCATGCAGCGCCAGCTTGGCCTGTGTGGGAGTAATGGAATATGGCACAGGATTGACCGGCTTCGGCAGAAGGGCGAGGTTTTCAAGGTCAACGACCTTGCCGACGATCTCCTGCAAAGTTGATGGCATGTCCGGGCCGGAGACCTCCACGAGACGTAGCCCGTTGCTCGGGAACATGCCATCGGGGGAATAACCAGCTCCCGTGATCAGCCCATCGTCATCAATGCTGGCTATCACGGAACCAGCGGCGAATTGCCTTTGCAGCGCATAGAAATCAACGCCATCCTCGTTTCTGGAGAAGAGTACATTGTTTTGAAGCAGCATAGCGGTTTCACCAGTTGCTTCCGGGGTGTCGTTAAAGAAACGTCCCCACGATTTGATGTTCATGTTCTATTATACCTGTGCGACCGTGTACCAAGCACCACCAATACATTTCTGTAGATACCTGCCACCAATATTCGAAATTGACGCGCCATTTGCGACGGGGCTTGCGCAATGGATTGCAGTGAGGACTGCTCCGCTAGGCGCGTAGTTCCACATCCCGGCACCTATACCCTGTTCCCACCAGCCAGCCAACCGAACGTCCTGCACAAAGCTATTGTAGGTCCACGTGCGGTCAGCCTCGCACTGAGCCGCAACCCAATTGCTCAGATAGCCGCCCCATACGGGGCCGCTTATGTTGCCGTCAGTCTGAATCTGGACGCTCTGACCGCCTGGATATGCGACCGTGATGGCGCCCGACCGTGCGGAGAGCACAATGCTGCCCATGTCGAGTATTTCAGCGCCGATGTCGTGTTTTTTGTCCAGCGCATCGGCAACTGTCACGACTATCTCATTCAGCATCGCGTCCGTAGTGGCCTTCGTGTATCGGTCGGCCAGTGCCGTCAGGGTTGTCTGTCTGTCGGCTTTGCTTGCCAAATCTCCAACTAGATTTGGTATACTGTCTTGAGTCAGTATGACATTACCGGTCTCGCCATTGATGGACGCGACCGGGCCGCCCTCTATCAGCAGAGCAGCGGCATTGGCATCCGCCGCCGCTTTCTCCGCAGCCAGTTTTGCCGCCAGAGCAGCATCCCGCAACACGGTGATGTCCTGTACCGCTGACACCTTGATTGCAGCAGTATCGTTTTTGATCGCCAGCGCGGCATCCCGTGCCGATCGGGTGTCGGCGAGCAATGCCAGGGCGGCTACTACCGAACCGGCCGAGGCCGTTATCTGCCAATCATCATGGACACCTGCACTGACCTGCGCCGCCTCTACGACAACCGTCAGGTTACCGGTATCGGCATCGTAATGTTCGACGCGGCAGATGGCCCAGTCAACACCAGCCAGCCGCGTGACCGTAACGAAAGCGGTCGGCGTGAAGAGCGACCGCTGGTTATCGTCGTCAATCGTGAAAACTCGGCGATCGCCAATCGCCAACGTCAGGCGGGTTTTGCTGTTGGCCAACAGAAACCCGAATGAGGCCAGCGCCATAACCCGCTCATATGCGGGTTTGATCGCCTCCTCGATGCGCTGCAGGCCGATCAGCCGCAATTCGTCGACCGCCCGGACCCAATCCGGGACGTGACCGTCAAGAATACGAAACTTCGCCATGAGATAATTCATGGCGCGGTCCCATTTGCTCTTGGTGAAGGGCTCGCGATCCTTGAGATCAAGTTCGGGTGGCAGTGCCATAACCCTTACTCCCGATCTTCGCGGGCTTCCAGGACCGCATCCCGGTTTTTTTCAAGCAGCGCGCCCTCGACGCGCAGTTCACTACCCGGCCGCAAGATCAGACCGGGCACGGGTTCAATGGCCCGCGCCAGTTTGACCTTGTAGAATTTGCCCGTTTCATAAGCGGGCTTTGTTTCAGTCTTGGTTTCTGTTTTGGCCATGTCGGTCTCCCGTTCTGGTGATGGTTATGACGGCAGCGCGATGTGAACGCGCTCCGCGACGTGCCAGACCTTCAGCGCTGTCGTGGTCGTGCCTGCGATTTCCAGTTCGAAATCCTCGACCTCCTCCGATAGCTGGAAGAGATAGGTGCGGGCGATGGCGCGTTCCTCCGGGATCGCCACATCGGAAACGGCAACCGGCGTCGTCGCCGTCACGTAGCCCGCACCCGTCAGAATACGTGCGGCGCTGGTATGATAGGCAGCCTCGAAATATTCCAGACGTGTCTGTATCTGGATGTTCTTCGCCGGTGCAGCCAATGTCATCGGCGTCGAGAAATGCAGGAAGTTGGTGCGCGGCCGCGATAGCTTGACCTGCGAGCCCGTCAGGTGGACTGCCGGCATCATGTCGCTTGTGCCGACAAAGGTTGCCCGCAGCTTCAGGAGCGGCGGCAGGCCGATCAGGGCGGATTGCGGCACGGCGCGCAATGGGTGCCATACCGAATTGACCTGCACTTCATACAGCAATTCGGTAGATGCCGGCTCGATGCACTCCGCCAGAATATCGATTGCCGCAATGCCGCCGGACAGTTCAAGCGGAGCCATGTCGATGACGACGCGCGCCTGTCTGAACTGCGCGAAATGCAACGAGAAGCACATGTCGCGGGTCAGGTCGCCCTGATGATAAGCGCCATCCGTCGATATGAACAGGGTGCCTTGAGCGAAATTGCCGCCATCGGTGATCGCAAGGTAGTGGTCAGCATTCGTCGTGATCATGATGGCATAGCGCTTGCCCGCTTGCAGGTAGGTCGGCGGGATGGCGATCTGGGTTTCGTCGTTCAGCCTCAACGCCTCGCGCTCGACAGTGATGAAGGCAATGACCTGTTTCGGGTCCGGTTGGCCGGACTGGCAATTGACGATCGCCACATGAACCGCACCTTCAGCTGCCAGCCGCGTGAATGTCAGGCCGATTGCGTCGAGCCAACCATCCTGGGCATTCAGGAACGTCTGGGAAACCTGCGCGCCCTGTACCTTGTGATCGATCGTCACCCGATCCCAATAGGGCTCCTCGACGGTATCCTCCCAATATTGCTGGACGCGCATCGGCCAGTGGCCGCCGGCGGCATCGTTGAAGCCCCAGCCCGCATTGACATCCCACTCTGCCTTGAAGGTTTCGCCATTGCGGGTGAAGATGCCGCTGATCGGATCATACTGGCCGGATTGCCACCATTCGGAATTGCTGCATACGGTGTATGGGGTGCCGTAGCGGATACGGGTACGCGACCGCATCAACTGGACGAGATCGTGCGTCTGATACTGGTATTGCGCGATCGACAGTTCGGCGGTGCGCGGCCCGACTTCCATGCGCAGAACCCGGTCATAGGCGGGCAGCATCAGACCGCCCACGATCTTGTGGCGCGGATCATAACTGTCAAAGACTTGCAACTGGCCGATATGCTCGGCCTCCGCCGAGAAACGGATACCTTCCTCGACAAGGCAAAGCAGCGTCGGATTGTTCACATCGGTTTCATCGGTCGAAAGAAAATGGTCGGCGCCATAATCAATCCGGTTGTCAGGCAGGCCGGCCTTTTCTTTCAACCGGGCAATATCGGCGGCCATGCGCAGAACCATTCCCTGTGAAGCCGTACCGCTGGTCTGGTTGGCCAGTTTGGCAAGGTCCGTCTTGATGGTGGAAATCTGCGGATCGACGCGGGCTTTCCATACCTCTACTTCGCCAAGGCGGGTATCGATCTTGCCAAGCTGCGGCAACGCCGTATCGGGGTTCATCGTGACGGTTTCGATGCCGGTCGGCGAGAGAAGCACATAGGCGATGATCGTGAGACCAGCGTTGACCAAAGGTGGCGTCGGGTCCGGCGCTTCCGTCCCCATCGACACGTTGATATTGGCGATGCGTGCCCGCTCCATGGCAACGGTTTTCGGTTCGCTTTCGAGCGTTTCTTCGTTGATCAGGAACTCCCGGGCAGCGAGAGAGGTTTCCTCCTCGGTTCCCCACACGACGATCGCCGCGATCTTCTTGCCGGCGACCGGCAGGGAGGAGACAAAATCCCTGGTATACTCGGCCTCGCGCACATAGACCTTGCCGCCGGAATAGAGCTGACCGGGCGCGGTGCGGATCGTGGTCGGCCCGTTTTTCACCGTGCCGAAGGCAGCGTAGCGGGCTTCCGCCGTAACGGTGTCGGCAACGATGTTGTCGAACGACCGCTGGGCGTAATCCTGCAGGCTGTTCATATCGGCCGGATCGGCGTCCATGTCGGGATAAAAAATGCGCTTACGTTCCATGTCAGGCGGTCCTCTTCAATTCGCCCAGGTTGAATTCGCCCAGACGCGGCAGGTCTGAGAGTTGAATGACGCGATGCGTCGTCGGGTTGATCAGGATGCGATCGCGCAACGCCTTTGAGACGGTGACGGCGGAAATCGCGTCATAAAGCGGAGCCATGTCGGCCCGCTTCCAGTGGCCTGTCCAGTAGCGGCTCTTGGCGCGCTGGCAGCGCCGCATAGGCACTGCGATCGTAATTTCACTGGTGTAGGGGCGTATGCCGAAGCGGCAGCGCCCCCAGAAACTCACGGCACGGCCACCGGCGAAGGCGAGAGGACCGGACAGGAGAGAGATACGGTCATAAAGATGCAGTGCCGCATTGCTGCGGATCAGGAAGCGGCGCAGGAACTGTCCTGTCCCGAAAAACGCCTTGGCGCGCGGCGCGGTATAATGTTCTGCAATACGTTGTGGCCGGATATCGACCGGCTGCAGGCTGCTTGGCAGCGTCGTCACCATGCCGACATCGCCCAGACGAACCGTCAGAACCCGGCTATCGGCGTCGCTCCTACGCAACGTCAGCCGTCGCCATACGCCGAGGCCCCAGAAACGTCGCGCCGGTGACGCCGCCGCTGTCAGGTGAATGCGATCGAACGGTGATTGACCGGGTTCTGCCACCTCTTCGAGGCGCGCCGGAGCTTCGCGGCCGTCGCTATAGAAGTATGCGTTGCGGCCATAGATGCTTTTGCCCCGACTGGTACGGAAGAACCCGGCATCATAGAACGAACGTTCACAGTGGCCGCTCCAGAAATATCGCCCAGTGGCCGTCTGGCGCAGAGCGAAAGGCCGAATGCGGATTTGCGGCAGGCTGTCGAGCCATGCGATGCGTGCCGCTTCGGTCATGGCAGGGCGCAGGTAGGCGCGTGCCGGTGGCCGGATGATCTTTCTGACTTCTGCGCCGGTCAGCGCCACATGCTCACGGATGCCGGCCGGCGTCGTTTTGAGCCTGTGCAGCCGGATCGAATTGGCGATGACCCAGCGCTTTTTCAGTTCCGGCCACGCCTCATTCCACAGGTCTACCGAGAAGCCCCAGGCGAGCCACGGCAGGAGGTCGGCAGGGCAGCGCCACGGGTCCATGATTGTCGCCAGTAGCGACATGTCGACCGGCCGCCGTTCCGCGTTGACCAATGAGACTTCGCGCCGCCAAGGCGAGGCGTTTGTTGGCTGCAGGGAAACAGCTGGGAGATCAGCGGCCATCGACGATCTCCGTTTTGACATCGATGCCGGTGCAGGCTGCTACCTCGTCGGCGGCCGGTAGGATATCGGCGTCGATGTTTAACCGCACCTTCTTGACGTTGCCGACGCGGGCGGCCGCGTAAAAGGCATCGAGCGGATGACGTTCCCCGATCAGATGCAGGCTGGAGGTAATGGCTTCCAATCCCTCGGCCGCCGCCTGCCGGATCAATGCCGGGTCGGGGCCGAGCGGGACTTCGAGGCTGACATCGAGACGGTAATCGATCTGACGGGCCAACCGTACCGAAATGATGTCAGTCAGCTGCGTTGCCGTGTCGTCAGCAAATGCATGACGAACATTGGCAAGCACTGTTGCCGCTGTATCGAGATCACTGCCGGGCCTGAGCAACAGGATTACGTCGATGACGGGATGCCCCTTGCTGTCCCATCGTCTCAGGGGCCGCACATGCTTCAGCGCACCTTTCCCCGCCTCAAGGGCAATCTGGCGATATGCGCCGCCGGTGAGGCCGGCATAAGGATACGCCTCTGGCGCTTCTTGAATGCGCAGGCGGAATTCTTCCTGATCCTCATAGATAGCTGGCTTTGCGGGGACAGCATCCGGGTCACCCGGATCAATAACGAACCGTTTCGGGCCGAACAGTGCGCCGATATGGTCGATGTCCGCGCCCTGCGCAAAAGCCAGCATGCGGCCTTTCGCCAGATAGATCATGGCGATCAGATCGAGCCGTTCCCGATACGCATCTTCGCGCTCGATGATTGCGGCCGGATCGGTCAACAGTGTTTTGACATCGTAGGGGATGCCGGCAGCTGCGAACCGTGCTTGTAGCGAAGCCATGCGGTCGGCCAGAATTTCTTCGAATTCCGGCGGCGTCAGGCTGTCGGGATATGGCAGGTTCGACAGGGTGAGATTGGCGGAAGCCGATCGTGTCATGCCGTTGCCCCGTCGATAAAGGAGATGCCACCGGTGCGTAGCGCATATCCCGGTATGGCGGTTGAGCGGGTTTCCGATGCCGCGTAGTCTCCCAGATGCCCGCGCGGATAAAATACGCCCACCATATCCAGCCTGTAGATGCCGTCCGCGCCAGCCCGGACAATGCCGAGCTTTTGCAGCCGAAACCCCGGCTCCCACAAGCGGATTGCCGTGGTGATGCGGGTATAGGCCGCCATCATTTCGCGCGGAGACGGATTGCGATCCTGCAACTCGACCAGCCCGCCGCCGAAATCACGGCGCATGATCAGGGTACCGACCCGCGTCGTCAGGATCAGCCGCAGCGACTGGACGCAATGATCCCAGCCCGTCAACAGCCCGCCCGTCCTGTCGTCGATACCCGTCCTCATACCGATCACTCGCCCTTCGAAGACCGCTTCGAAGCCTGTTCGACAGGCTCGATCGTGCCGGCCGCGATTTCATGCCGGGCTTCAAGCTCCGTCAGCTCGAGCGGGTGCCCGACCTTCGGAATAAGCTTGCCGTCCCGGATATCCTGTGGGATTTTCCGGCCCGCGACATGCCAGCCGGCCCTGTCAGTGGTGACGTATTTTTTCTTCGGGAAAGCCATGTTGCTACCTTTCTGAATGTGGTCCGATGTGGTGGCCGTACACGCCCCCGGACACTTCGATGTCGCCATCGAGAATGATCTTGCCGCTCCAGTGCAGAACTCCGGAGCCTTCACCCCCGCCGCCAAAAGAGGCGGATTGTTCAAACTTTGCCGGCGGTTCGACGCGCAATTTCCCGCCTTTGATGTTGACGGGCTTGTCGCCTGCATCGATGCCGGTGCCGCCGTCACGGCTTTGGGAAATTGACTGATCGCCGACGGTGGTTGTGGCCTCGCCATCCCTGATCGTCTGGGTGACGTCTCCGGCCTTATGGACATAGCCGTCCGTCTCTGCGGCTCCGGCGCTGGGAAACTCACCGACCGGACCAAAGAAAAAGGCGCGGGAATGCTCGCCGACCTTGCCACCAGGTGAAATCAGCAACATCGGCTCGCCAATGCCAGGCTTCACATATTGCGAGTGTCCGCCGCCATTCGCGCCGGACGGCAGCCCGCCGATGCGTGTCCATGGCCCCATGACCGGCTTGCCGTCGCTGCCGATATCCAGCCGGACCTGATCGCCCCGGACTTCGGCAACCTTGCCGTGTATGATCTGCCGGTTGAGCTGGTGTTTCAGCCCCGCAATCTGCTTCTGGAGTGAGCGGATTTCGTCGACGATATCAAAGGCCATCGTCAAAGCCTTCCAATACAACCGTCGGACCGGGCTTGGTGCCGATCTCCGCGCCGATCTCGTCCCGTTCCTCCACGACCGTCAGCAGGGTCGAGTGAAATATGATGACGGTGATTGCCAGCCCTTTTTCGTTGGCCTTTTCCGAAACCGCAACCTTAAACCCATCAACCTGCGCGGCTGTCAGCTTGCCGAGCCCGAAATAGGGATCGTTCTGGACGATCTGGCAGGTTGCCAGCGTCAGGTTAAGCGCGGTGACATCCGCGCTCGCGAAAGCCGGATCGGGCCGACCGGCGCGCTTGGTGATGATGGCCAGCGACACGGTGCAGTCGAGATCCATGGAACCATTGGCGCGGTGGATCGGCTTGCCCACCGTAAACAGGACGCGGGCTGCCGGAGGCTTAAAACTCTCGACGGTGATATCTTCCAGATCGTAGGGATCAAGATGAACGCGGACATCGGCGAACAGCTTGCTGTTTCTGAGTGCGGCTGCGATGGCGTCGAGAAGCTCCGTCACTCTCATAGCCCGAGCCTCCGGCGCACGAAATCGACGGTCGTTTCGATGATGTCCTGGGCATTTGCGGATGAGACGCCAAGGAAGGGGCGTGCCCGGATCGTGACCTGCATTGCAAATATGAGCGCATTCCCGAGACGGAACACCAACCGACGCGCTGATTTTGGCCGGATGGTCGCGCCATCCTGATGAACGCCGGCATAGATCAGGCCGGAACCGACGATCACGCTCTCGCCCTGCACGGCGTAGTCGATCGACCGGGACAGGGTGCCGCTCTTGTATAGCGTCGAGGTGCCAGCTTTATTCGCCTCCCATGCACCGCCATCTGGAGCGGTCTTTTCCTCCTCGATGCGGCGACGGGTTTGTTGCTGGATCAGCCGGGCCAGCCCCTCCAGCAGTGTGCCGCTGTCGAGCGGGTTGAGCCGCGCCAGCATGGTTTCGACGCTGTCAAAGCCGGTAATCCTGACAGTCAGGGCAAAGCTCATAGCAACCCGCCTCCTGTCGGAAACCGCCGGGGATTGGAAAAGTAAGCCGCACCATCGGACGCAGCGCCGGCCTGCCCGTCATCAGGCAGAGCCCCGCCGGTGCCGTCGCTATCCTCAAGCCCCGGAACGACCATCTTGCCAGCGGCGATATCCTTGAGTGTGGCAATGGCCATCCTGGCGCGATTGCTGATTTCGTCGGTCAACCCGGCAGCGCTCGGGGTCAGTTTCCAGCAAGCGATATCGATGGCGAGGGTTTTGAGGAGCTCCGGGATCACGGGCAGCGGCACGGAGTAGCGCACCATCAGGTAACCGTCCATCAGGGCAGTTGCCTGATCGAGCGCATGCTGCACCGCAACATCCATATCGACATCGGCAGGTACGAGAGTTTCCAGCCATGCGGCCCCGTAAAGCGCCTCGATATCCTGACGTGTCGCGTAACCCATGATCTCTCTCGCTGCAAAAATGGCCGACCGCCGGGCCGGCCAGCTGGTCCGCCGCTGGCGGACAGGGGAGGAAAGGTGCCGGAGACGGAGCCTGCCCTCCGTTCCGGCTTCGCACTGGGTACCCCCGCCGACGCGACCTGCTCTCACAAGGCCCCGACAGCCGCGACATCGGGGCGAGCCTTCCTCCAGCGTTGCCAGCGCTGGCAAGGCGCTGGCCGGGTTCCCTTGGTATTCAGTCGGCTTTGCCCTCGTGATCGTAGAAGGCAATGGCTAGTTCGGGATCGGCAATCAGCGCCTTCTCGGTCGCTTTGCGGGCGTCATCGTCCGCCCCGAGATCGCTCCATTTCAGGTCGATCGGAACCGGGCTGAAGGACAGTCCGGCTCGGCGTCGGGGTCCGGTTGCAACGACCCGGATATACGGTTTCTCTGACCTCGCCGTATCGGCCTGCGCTTCCGGCATTTTCGACCCAGAGTGATCCTTCTGATCCGACACGGATGAGGGATCAGTTGTGGTCGCGCCGAGCTGGATATCGGCGGCAGGGATTTCTGTTGCCGGGGCAACGGGAGCCACACCGCCGGCATCAGGAGAGGCAGGATCGACAACCCCAGCAGGAGCCGCATCATTGCCGGCAGGTTTGGTTGGTTTCTTCGCCACAAGTGGTTCTCCACTTTTTGATGCCCACCCGGAAACCGGGTGTGCAAATCATCAACACATCAAGGACAGGTCAATCAGTCGAGCAGCGGCACTTCGAGAATTTCGAAGAGGTTGCGATTGACGTTGGTCTGGCCGTTCGAGAGACGCTCGGAGAGCAGGATTTCACGAGCCTTGTCGCTATTGGATATGCCGACCACCAAGAGGTTAGGATTGATACCGAGCTTGTGCCCTTCGTCGGAAGTCAGCTCACGCATCGCCTTGCGGGCAGCGAGCAGGTTCTCGATCGTCAGGTCGGCCTTCGAACCGAACGCCATCTGCCAGAAACCAAACCCGGCGTTATAGCGGGCGCGGACACCATAGGTGAATTCGTCGCGGTCGAACGCGCGTTCGTCTTCCGGGTTGTCCTTTGATACGAATTCCGGCTTCTCGCGATCCTGGAAAATCAGGGGCTTGAGGCTGCGCGTCGTGTCGAGCAGGTACCACGCCTTACCGGCACCGGCCTGCATGTTGGAAATCGATGCCGCCTTGCCTGTCTTCGGATCGATGACTGGATGATCGGTGTCGAAATAGCTCTGCCCGTCATAGCACTTGGTGGCGAAGCCGTTGGTGAGCAGGTTCCACACCAGTTCATCCGGGTGCGCAGCGGCGGACCGACCCATCTCTGTCATCATCGGGGCATAGATACCGTGCTGGTCATCGGAAATCTTGTCGCGCGGTACTGCGACTGTACTCTCAAACTTCTTGTTCTTAAGCGAATACCCGTATTCAGACAGATTTTTTACGACGCGCTGTCCGATCCATTCCCGCATCTTCGGCCAGTCGCCCAGCCACGCGTAGTCTTCTGTCCCGGTCGTGGACGGGACCACTGTGGCGATGCGCAGATAGGTGGGCTTGATACCCGCAAAACCGGATTGGAAGGCCGCCTTGAAGCCTACCTGCAGGTCTCGCATGTTCGAACGATTGATAAGCATTTTTGAGCGGTCCTTCAGTTCTTGAAAAGTTGGTTGCGGGGGCGGGATTTGAACCCGCGACATCGAGGTTATGAGCCTCGCGCGCTACCACTGCGCCACCCCGCGATAAATCTCAGAGGGTTTCGACCCAGACGCCGTCGCCTTCGAGGCCCCGGACAATCCCGGCTTCCGACCGCGTTCCGCCCCCCATCGGACCTGGACACGGTTGAGCTGTCGACGATGTAACAGGGCTTACCGACATCGGCCTGGGTGACGGGATCGTCGGCCTTGTTGTCCCACTGGAACTCGCCGGCCTCGACCTCGATCTGCGTAGCACCAGCGAAACCGCCGCTGTTGTTGACGGTGGCATTCGCGCGGCCGACCGCGATCAGGTTCGGAGCCGATTTTCCGGCGACGGCATAGCCGCCTTCGAGTGCGACAAGCCGCCCTGCATAGATGATCGCGCCGGCTGCCAGCAGGCAGACCCGGTTGCCGCTGTGGCGTTTGGGGGTATTGCGTTCCATTGGTTCGGTCTTTCAAAAATATTTCGTGTCAGGCGGAAGGCGGGCGCTTACGCCATCGCCTTGCGGTAATCCTCTTCGGATATCCCGAGCTGGCGGCAGGTTGCCTTCTGGGCGTCCGTCAAAGTCTTTGTGTCTTTCTCCGGAGCCGCCCCCGCCAGAGCCGGGTCCTCACCCTCACGGATCAGCGCAGGCATGCCGTCGATCGCCGCCTTGGTGGCGTCGAAATTATTGAGTGCCAGAGAGATGAAACTGTCCCGAGCGGCAGGCGCAACCTTGCCGGCAGCCACCGCACCGTCGATCAGCTCGTTGACGCGGACTTCATTGCTGGCCTTCTCCTGCGCCGCAATCTTCTCGTTTGCCGCGTTCAGCGCCCTGACGGTTTCATCATGCTGGGCGCGCGGCACAAACTTTTCCAGAGATGGCATCTCGGCAGCATTGAGCGCCCTCTGCCGATCATCCCTCAAAGCATTGACGGCGGTAAGGGCCTCGACCTCAGATGCGGTTTCGGCAAGCCCAAGGGCGACGAGAACGGATTTCATGGGTTGCTCCTGAGTGTCGCCGCGCCGGTTGAGCGCGGTCAGAGTAAGATTGGGGCGATGAACGAGCGCCAGAGAGACAAGCGCAAAAATTTCCAGGCTGTTGCCATCAAAGTAAAATACCGGGGACTGGAAGCGGTATTCACGGCTCGCAACACGTTCGCCACCTTTCGGCGTCCATGATGCGCGACCCCAGATGCCGTCTTCCCGCAACTCGACGTCTTCGATCCAGCCCGCAGCCGGAACGCCATCCGCATCAGGCGGGGCTTCCGTGGAATGTTCGTAGTCGATGACGAGCGGCAGGAAACCACGGGTTGCCTCGACCACCGCCTCCGGCGATGTCATCCGCCAGTATCGTCCGTCACGCCCGATGATCTCCGGGCCGCGCGGCAGCAGATGCACCCATTCCGGAGCGGCACCCTCTGCCTGCATGGCAAGCGCCAGACCGGCAGCGGATGCGGTCGGTCTGGCGTAGGTCGGCGATATGGCGGTTTGTTTCGTCATGATCGCACCATGACGGGAATATGAAGGCGATGGCACGGGGGCGCGCGCCCCCGGCAGCAGATTTATTTGGAGATGGAAATCAGGGGTCGATGCGGCGAGAGATGCTCTAAATGCCGTCAGACTGCAAGAGCCGTCGAACCCGCAAGCCAAACGATACTTCGAACGCCATTCGAAGCCCTTCGAATGGCCGAGGCGGGGCCGCCTCGCGCCATCGCCCCATGGATACCGCCAGCGGGCTTCCCTGCGCTTTTATGGAGGGGTTTGGAGATACGTTGATAAAAGCCTGAAATGCGCATATATTGTTCATGCGACCGAGTCAGCATCCTGGATGCGCCGATGATCCGGCCTTGAGCCGCGCGGGGGTGACGGCCCGCCGGTCGCATCACTCTCCCTCCCTGATCACTCTGACCGTTTGGTCGCTGTCGCGCCACTTGCGATGCAGCAAGCGCCTGTGTCGCCGTTCGCTGATCTTATACCATGTCGAGAGGAAGATTTCCGAGCCGTCCTGTGTCGCAGTCAGTGACGCCCGCCAGTACAACCCATCATCGTCGCGCAGATCGACGAGCAGCTTGCGGGCTCCCTCCTGCACGACCAGGCCACGATCAACCGCGTCCTGGACATGCGCATAGGTCGCAAAATCACTTTCGTTATGATGCAGGTTGCCGCTGGCTCCGACCCGCGTGGCCTTGATGCCGATCTCACCGGACATGCGCACGATCGTCGTATCAGCGCCGATCGTCCTGCCGATCGTTTCAGGGAGCACGGCCACCGGCGCATGATTATCGCGGCTGGCCCGGCCGGATGTGACATACTCGGCCAACGGATGACGGGCGAGCTGTTGCACGGCCGCTCGCCGGGCCGGCTCCGGCATCCGGTCCAGTGCCGCATTCAACCCACGTGACAATGTGCGGTCACGCAACATGCCGGGATTATGTCCCCAGCCGGGATCGACGCCGAGAGGCACCTTTTCGATTTCGCCGGTGCGCTTGTTCTTCCAGTCAACATAGTCGATAGATGGTCTGATCCGCTTCTCCGCAGGCTTCCTGTTCGCCTCGGGTGCGGACATCTGACGGACCCGGCATTTACAGTGCCAGCCGTTTGGAGGGTAATGCGTCAGCCACCAGCTATCGTCCACCGGTAGCGTAGTGCCAACCCATCCCATATGTTCCGGCCGTTTTCGCTCGCTAAGCGATATCAGGTACTCAAGATACGGCAAAACGTCCCGTGTCGCCCATGTCCGCGCCCATTCCCCCGCTGCCTGCGCCGATGCGACGTTCCCCCAATAGATCGTCCGCAATCGACGCGGGCTGCCGAGCTGGACGATACTATCCTTACCCGTGAATGGATCGGTGACGATCTTGCGCCCCCACCAGCCCTTGGCGCGGAGTGTTTCTTCCAGCTCGGCTGCGAATTGTTCATAGGGTTTATAATTGACGGCTTCCCGCACAGCTGCCCGGATGTCCTCGATGACATCAAAACCTGATGTCTTGGCAGCCGTCCATGCCAGTGCGTGTTCTCGTGATGAGATATCGCGCCAATCGAAGGTCGGCACACTCGGCCGCCGGTCAAAATAATCCAGAACTTCTTTGGGAGCCGTTTTGAAAAGCTCTTCCGGCATCAGTCTATCTCGCCGGTAAATCCGTTGCCGCGCGCCTTCATGCCGAGGATAGCCAGCCGTTCGGCGAGCTGATCCACCGGCAGCGTGACGGCGAGCCTGTCCAGCCGCTGATCCAACTCCTGATAGTTTTTGGCGAGGCGCACCTGCTCAATGATCGCTTCCATGATCGGGGCCATGACGCGCTCCCAGCCGTGCAGCTCGGCGGCGATCAGGCGGTCGGCCTCATCTTCCGGCAATTGCCCGTTGGCGGCGAGCTCGGCGCATCGGGCGCAATGACGTGGATTGATGCGGTATCGGCTGTTCGTGGCAGTCTCCGGGTCCGGCAGCGTCTGCCCGGATGTCGCGCGCGGCCGCATCAGTTTTGCGCCCGAAGCGGGCTCGCGATAACCGATCTTGTCCCGAACTTCCGCCTGCTCGATCTCAAGCCCACGATCGATCAGTTCCGATACCGCCCTGGCATGAACCGCCAAATCTTCTCGTTCCATGACGGGCAGCGTCAAAAGCGGGTAGCGTTTCTGTACTCCAAAATTCAGCGCCACCCACGGCACGATCAGATGCTCGTTGAGCGTGGTGGCGAGCTGGCGCGCGTCATCCTCCTTGATGTCGATGCGCACCTTGTCGTGAACTTCCGCTTGAGCACGGGAGCCGCCGGCGTCGGTGGTCATCGTCTGGCCAACGATTGCCTTCGACATCTGTTCATCAAGATACTTCGAAAAGCCTTCGAAGGGCTTCTCGCTAAAGCCCTTGACCTCGACAAACTCGATCGACATGTCGTCAGGGATAATCGCGGCTGCATCGGAGCCGAGATTGCGCACCGCCTTGAGCAGGATGGATCGCTCCTTCGGCCCGGCTGTCTGCCCGTATTTACCAACGCGCAACGGCATGCCGTGAACTTCGAGGAACTGCGCCCAGTCCTTGAGTGAATAGCTTTTCAGGAGATAGGACCATGCCGCTAGACGGGCAAGGCCATTGCGGGCCGGGATGCCGGATTTGAGCTTCGGGATATGAACGATAAATTTGAACGGGGCCAGTTCTCGCCCATCCTGATCGCCTTGTACTCTGATGCGCAAATGCTGGCGTGTTGCCTTGTCAAAATGGAACAGGCGCGGATCGCGGTGCTCAAAGCAATCCACATGCCAGCGCGTACCATCGAGCCGCCAGATAATCTCCGCAACCGAGTATCCTTTGCCGAGAGCATCAAGCAAATCGCCAATCAGGTCGTTGAACTCAGGTCGATCGACCAATTCATCCCGCACGGCATCGGCTATAGCGATATCGGCCTTGTCTTCAGTTGGCGATTTGATAAACGGCTCAATGCCCTTGACCGCCGCCTTGCGGGTAGAAAGCACGGTGCGATATTGCATCTCCCGCTCTTCCATCTCTTCCGCCATTGTCAGGAAGTCATGCAGATTTCCCTCGGCAGCATCCCGCAGGATACGCGCCATCCGGGTCGGATTGAGGTTCGGCGATATCGTCTCGTCAAAAATCTGACGAACACCGGTCATTTCCGCCGTGACCTGCTCTTCCTCAAGTTCCGCCTGTTTTGGGATCGCAAGCCCGAAAAGCTGTCTGATCAAGCCCGCCATCGTCACATTCCCATATTGTCGCGGCGGTTGCCGCCAAGGCTCATGTCACCGGAACCAAAATCGTCATCGTCCCAATCGTCTTCATCCGCGTAACCGGCCCGGGCGCTTTCATAGCCGAAGCTTTCCGTCTTGCCGCCGGCGGCGTGAATGCCGAGGAAGGCCGCCCATGTCCGATCGGCATGATCGTCATCACGCTCGGCGACAAAGCGCGGCGCGCCGGTCTCCGATGTGATGCGGCGGAGCTTGTGAAGATCAGCGCGCAACGCGATATTGCCGGCGGGGATGCGGACCTTGCGATCCTCAAACGCCTCTTTGCCCGCCGTCGCCAGAATGACCTTGTTCGGCCCGGTGAACAGCACGCCTTCGATCCGGTATTGACCGTACTTACGCTTGGCGTCCTCTACCGGCTTCTCGCCCATGCCGGTCTGGTCTTTGCAGACGCGCACCACCTTATAACGGCGCATGATATCGGCGAGCGCCTGATCCTGCGCGAAGAACGAGGCGCGCTTGAGCTCAACGATCTCGCGACACCACAGCACATCGCCCACCAGTTCCCAAACCCAGATGACATAGAGATCGCGGCGGATACCGATATCGACGCCGACAAAACAAGGGCCGCCCTTGTACCCGTCCGGGTCGCCGGCCTTTTCATCTTCGCATGATGATATGAGATCATAGGACAGCCAGGCACTGGCCTCGTCCATCCATTTCAGTTCGTATTCCTGTGCCCAGAGATCATCATCGGCCATGCCTTCACGCAATTCATCGATATTGCGCGGCAGGCCATCGCGGACGGCGCGATAGATATCGACTTCGTGGCGCGACCAGCGGTTGTCGTCGGCCGTCATCAACTCATAAAACTTATTGCCCTTGCCGTTCGGAGTTGACGTAATACGCAAGTTCCAGCCGTTGGATATCACCGGGAAGAGTGCGCCCCAGATGGCACGGCTATCCCGATGAAACGCGAATTCGTCAAGGAAGACATTGGCAGAAAATCCGCGTGCCGTATCCGGGTTCGCCGGTAGTGCCGTGATACGGGAGCCGAAGGGCAATGTTACTTCGAGCGCCTTGAATGTGCTTCCGGTGTCGCTTTTCCAGTCAAACTCGGCGGCATCGAACGACATCCCGTAAGCCTTGGCGTGAAGCTTCACGCCTTCATCCATCGCTTCCTTCGCCTGCCGTTCACCGCGAGACAGGATAACCCAGCGCTGGCGCTTTCCTTTCGAAGCAGCTTCGAAACAGTTATCGACAATCTCAAGAGTCGTGGTGAAAGTCTTGCCGGTCTGGCGAGCAAACATACCGATCTTGAAGCGGCTGCGGTCGCCGAACCATCCGCCCTGATATGGATAGAGAAGGCCGGCTCTACTCATGCTCCGCCCTCGTAGACTTTGCGAATTTGCGCAAGAATTTCCGCTGCCCGCTCCTGGTCGATACTGCCATGCTCCACCGCCGCATCAACCGCCTGTTCGGCTTTCTGGATCGCGGCATCTTTCTGCTTCTGGAGATTTTCCGTGGAGCTCTTCTGCCCCTGGATGATCTCGCGATAAGCCCGAGCCAGACTAAGCGCTTCCTTCGGCGGCAGATCAGGATCGTCGAGTATCTCGGCGATCAGAGTTTTGAGCATCTGGCCGAGCACCATATTTTCCTGATCAATGCTTTCCGGCGTGTAGCTCTCCGCTATCCCGGCCATAATCTCCCGTCGCTCGGCCATCCTGCGCGCCATGACAGCCGTGCGCATCGAACAGCGATAAAATGCGCTCTTTGAGATCGGCTCGACGCCTAAAGCCTCCAGCCGGTCATTGAATTCGAACAGGATATCGGTCTGAGTCCGCTGGCGTTGTTTAAGCTGACCCAGCGCCCATTGTACCTCATGCTGTGCATGTTCCGGGATCAGGTCGAGGCTGTTGAGCTGGCCCCGCCCTTCCCGCCGATGATGGTGGCGGCGATAGGACATGCTCAATCCTCATCAGACGGGCGTTTCACGCCATCCAGATAAGCGCGCCTCTCCACATGGTCGCGGCCCCGCTGACGCAACTGGGCGATCAGGTTTGAACCAGCTTCGATAATCTTCACCGCGCCGATATCTTCGAGATGCCGCATTTCGGCGCGCAACCAGGCGCGGTTGCGTCGGATGCCGGAATGGGCCTCAAGCTCCTGCTCGAGGAGCGCATCGACCATCGCCGCACTTGGCTCCTGAGTAAGTGCGCGCAGCATCACATAACGTGCTTCCTGCCGCAGACGTTCCTGATAATCATTCGCCTTCATTTCTTCGCATCCATCAGGTGTTGTTCTATGCGCTGCACCGAAGCCGCCAGAGGCTTCACGGTCGCGGAAATTCCTTTGAGATCGCCGGCCTGCTCCTTGATCTCCAGCGCAAGCTGGTGAAAGCTGTCCTTGTCCGGCAGCGCCTCAAGCTGGACCTCGACACGCGAGAGGCGCGCGTCGATATTCTTGCCGTTGTCCTTTACTGTCTCTTCGAAGTCGGACAGTTTGTTGTCTATCTCCGTCACCTGCGCGGAGTACTCAGCCTTCGTCACAAAATCGGATGCGATCTTGGGGCGTAGCAGCAGCCAGCCGATCCCCCAGATGATACCGAGCAGCGCGACCAACTCAGTCAGATCGCGCCACGTCACATCGAAAATGTTGAAAAAAGAGCCTTGCGCCGCTGCCGGCGCGGTCAGGCAGATCACGACGAACGGGGCGGCAAAAGTGGGGCGGAAATGTCGGAGGCGCATCAAAACAGCTCCTGCGACATGGCGATGGTCACACCGATCACCGCCCCCACGAGCCATTCCGCAGGCTGCGTTCCGGAAGCGGGGTCTAGCCACCATCCGATCCGGTACAGAGCCACGACGCCGAAGGCGGGCACAACGGCAAGCGGCGCATAAATGGCCTCGCCCAAACCGGCCCAGGCAGCAATTGACAGGTCCGGCGGCCACGCGGCGGGGCCCGGCATCATGGCGGCAAAACCTGCCGTCCATAGCACCAGAGCAAAACCCGGTGTCATAACGGCGATATTGCGCAGGCCGAACGCCAGCCAGTCGCGGCGCACCCCGCCGAAATCGGCCAAGCGTTCAATAAACCGTTCGAAACCTGAAGGCTCGCCACTGCTTTCAGTGCGCCCTCTGCGATTGAGCGTATACCAGCGCCCCCAGGGCAACCATACGAACAACAGGAAGGCAAGGCCGATAGCCAGCGCCACGGGCCAGGGCTGGTAGAAGGCAGCGATCAAACCGACAAACGGGGCTGCGTAGAAGCGCGGGTGTCCGGGCAGGCGTTGCGCGCCAAGGCCGCCGCCGCGAAAGCGGTTGATCGCCGCACAGGTTATGACGGCAAAGGACAGGTCAATCATAACCGCCCCCATTGGTGCCGTGATCGAAAGTAGCCTCATTCATTGTCGCCTTCTTTTCCTGCCCCAACCATGCTGACTAGCGACACCACGCTTTGCGGCGGGCGTTGTTTCCCTTCACTTCATCGACTGTCTGGGACGTATCCTTTTCCGACCAGCCTATACCGCGCCAGACGGCGCAGACCTCATTCCCGGCGCTTGAACCCGTCGTCTTGCAGGCGGTAAGCGGGATCATTAAGGCGGCTGCGATGAGCATCATCGGCACCGATCGCATCATTGAGCTTCTCCCTTGTCCTTTGGCTTACCTCGGCATCATGCGCGGCATAGCCGGCGGCGTAGCCTCGCCAGTGGCCGACCTCATAGGCGATAAGACCGGCAATAATGGCCGCCAGAAATGCCGGCCAACCACCCTTGATCATCCATGCGAAAACAGATGCCATGATCGGTACTCACATGCTTTCTTAAGCTGGCGCGGGCAGGCGGGAGATTTCAGCAACGGCAACACCGGGGTCGGCCTCGATAACTTCATCATCCTTCGACCGCCGCCAACGCCGCCACCAGATGACGCCCGCGCCGATTGCCACCACGGCACCGAAGCCGGCCAGCATCGCCCAGGGTGAAGCGCTGCCGAGCAGCAATTCACCGGCGGACCCAACCGTGCCTTTCAGATCGTGGCCGGTAGAAACAGCCTGTTTTACGCCCTCATACACGGCATAGATGCCGACGCCGCCGGTGACGGCGGCGGTATTGCCGGTAGCCGATTTCACCATCGTCTCCCGGATGACGGGCGGTGCAACATCGCGTGGCATCGCGCCGAGTTTGGTTTCAGCGATTTTTTCCGCCATTTCGATATCGCCAAGGAAATACCAGCGCTCGGCTTCGCGCCTGCGCACAAGTCCCTTGACCACAACTTTCTTGCCTTTGACGGTGGCCTTGTTCCACGCAAGGAACGCATCGGCTGCTGCCGCCATGTCGCCGGCATTGAACTTGCGCAAAACCGTCGATTTGCTGAAATTGTCGGTGCCAATATTGAGCGTGAGGGATACCAGCGCATCTAACTGAAACCGGCTCGCTGGTCGCTTGAGCAGGCGATGAACATCTTCCTCGAATGCGTCGATGTCCTGTTCGAACAGACGCCGGGCTTCCTCCTTGGTGATTTCCTGCCCCAAGGCGACTTTTGATACCCGGCTGCCGTTGACGAGCGTGAACGTGCCGCCGGCAGCGGAAGTGTGACCGATGCCGATCGTGGGTCTGCCTGCCGGGCAGAGATAAGCTTTGGTGCGAAGCCCCTCGAAAGTCTCGATCAGTTTAAGCCCGACAGGGGATGTGCGTAGCATGGCGGCAAGCTCCGAAGCGATAGACGGTCATAAGTCGCTTCGGATTATGGCGATGGCCGCGCATCGGCGGCACGGGGGCGCGCGCCCCCGGCAGAGCATCAGATGTTAAAAGAGATCGCCCTGGCCGAGGTCGGCATTGCGGCGCAACCGACGCTTGAAGCGCTTGGCGCTCGACCGATCGACACCGGCGGCCTGTGCGATGCCATCAATGGTCGCGCCGTCCTCGACCGCCCGACGCATGGCATGCGCCCGTGCCCGCTGCTGTTCCAGATAGCCGCCGAACGGCCCGAACGGGATATCGAGCTCGATCCCCTTGTTGGTCTGGAAATGCCGGCAGATTTTCACGGCAGTTTCGTGGCCGACCGCCTTCGTCAACCAGTGATCCTCATCAAGGTTCTGGGCGAGCGGTATCCAGGCACGGCGGCCACCCTTGGCGCGGGCGACCTCGCGGGCAGCGTCAAGGCCGGCGATCTGCGCGATTTCTTCAAGGATGTAAGGCAAGCCGTAATCGGTCATGATGCCCCACTTTCCAACTCTGGTGGGGTCGCGTAGATTGCCGCCGTCCAGTAAAGGGGGAAAAGATGAAACGGGTTCTTGCTGCGCTTTTTATCGGGTTGATCGGGCAGTTCGGAATTGGGAGCTATGCGCAGGCGCAAAATCAAAAGCAGCAGAATTTTATGAGCCATCTGGCACGCGTTGAAGCGCTTTCTGAAAAATGCCCACAATGGGAAATAGACAGTTTTGCTCTTGCAACTGCTGCTTATGTCTTTCGCATAAAAATGGAGGATATCGAGCCCGGCGGCCAATTTCATGAGCATATCAATATGCTCTATCGTAAGGAGTTGGAGCTTTTCTCTAATCGATCGAACCTTGAGGTATGCTATGTTGCTGCCCACGAATACGGGCCCGCTGGCGCAAGTGTTAAAGACTTGATGGTTCAAACGAAGTGATCTGTATGCCGTCATGGCGCACCCCCCCGTCTGATCGTTAATTCCAGTTCAAGAATGGTCCTCGTCACTGCGCGCAACTCGGCGCGCAGTTCTACCGCGCGATAGGAGCGTGGCGGCAGGCTATCGATCCGCTGCAATACATCCGCCCGGCGCGCCCGCAATTCATCCACTGCATGGCTTTCATGCCAGACGAACAAAGGTGCTTGCGGGGTGGCCGGGCGGATCATCAGCATGACCTCACGCCGCCTTTGCTGCGCCCCGGTTGTGGCTCTTCCATTGCTGGATGATACCGACAACCTGCGGTTCCGTGATCTTCAACACGCGGGCGATCGTCGCCGTTTCGAACCCGCTACCGTAGAGCAGCAAGGTTGCGCCAACGATATCTTCCAGTTGCGTGTCGCCGGTGCCGCCGAAGCGGGCGGCGTGGGCTGCGTCGAGCAGCACTCGCGCATATTCCGATCGCGTCAGGCCAAGCTTCTTCGCTGCTGATTGCAGGCCGTTATAAAGGCGCTCATCTACCGTAAGCGTCAGTCGAAAGGTTCTGGCTGGATCGGTAAATTCAGGTTTATTTTTCCTGCGGAGAACCATCATTGCCTCCTTTCGCGACGGGTACGCTGCTTCAGGGCCTCGATCACCGCGACAGCCTGTTGCCCGGTCAGAAACTCCGGTGCCGATATGCCTGTCTGGCGCACCACGAAACCGCGAAGAGCGTGTTTCGAAGCGTCGTTCGAAGAGACGTTCGAAAGCCCCTCGATACCGCCTGCAGCAACCAGCGCATTCCACAGCGCATAGATTTTTCTGACATGCCCCGGAGCGCTCTCCCGGCGTTTCCGAGTTCGTTCCCGAGGCGGTTCCTCCTGCCAGCCGAGGCGTTTCATTTCGGCAACGACATCGTCCAGTTGCGCCAACGTCATTTTGCTACAGCTGTCGCGCCGGGTGATGCGGCGCAGCATGGCGCGATAGATGTCATCGTCCATGCCGAGCACCTTTTTCGCGACATGGATTTTCGCCATAGCGGCACGGCGGGCGTTGTCGATCGGTTTGCGGGCGGTTGTCATGATCCGCCTCCGATTTTCAATTGCTCTCCCGAGCCGCCCACACCATGATGAAGGTCGACACTTCCACCTGCGCGCCAACCGGCCGCGTTGGCGTCCGCAAAGCGCTCCCTGTGGGATCGGAGGGGTTTCATAGCTCGGGCGTCAGGATTGTCGTTGTCCCGCGCCTGCTTTGCGAGAGCCTGCCGGGTGTCGTTCATCGACGCTTCGAACAGGCTCCAGAGCCGGTCGTTCAACCGCTCGATCATGCCATGTGTGAAATCTTTGACCGCCTGTCGGCGCGTTGCCGTCTTGCGGCGGCGACGATAGGTGTCGGTCGTCTTGAAAATGGCGATTTCGGTGTCAATTGCCCGATTGCAGATGTCGCGCAAGTAGACGGCGATCTGGGGGCCGGGTTCTATACCGTAAAAACAGACGATCGGGCCTCTTGCATCACTGCTGTACAAGGCCGCACAATTCGTCACGTGGGAAACCATTCCCCAGAGACGCTCTCTACCTGTACGTCGGGTGCTTTCTCGTGCCGTCGAGGCTTCGATGATATCGAGTTCGTCTTCGGATACGGTGTATTCCCGCATCAGTTCGGCCGCCTTCGCAGCTGCGGCCACGGCTTCCTTTTCGGTACAACCATTCTCAACCGTTTTGGCAAGCAGCGCCCGGACCCGCGCCCGGAGCTTTTCACGATCAAACATCATTTCCTCCCTAATTCAGTTGTTCACGGCGGCCGACCATGATGATCGTGTAGAGGTCCCACGCCAGTTCATGCACTGTCTGTTCATGCCCCTGCTTGGCGTTGAGCTTGTTAATCATCGCTGCATAGATGATAGCTCCGGCAGCGACTTCGCCGCCTGTAAAGCCATAGATATCCACCAGCCGATCCATCTCCTTCGAGAGCAGCTCGGCGTACTCTAATGCTGCGGCCGGAACCGCCACCTTTCCGGCGGGCGTGATGTACATCACGTCATCCATTACCGCCTCCTGCCGTCGCGATATCTATTGATATTTGTTCCTACGATCCATCTGGGGTCGAACGCTCGTAGATACGCACATAGCGTTTTGAGCCGATAACCCGGATGCTGTCACGGATGGCGCGCATGGCCTCCTGCCAGCGCTCATCGTCGCTCTCCAAGCGTAATAGCAGGAATAGCCCAGCCCGATTGATGGTGCCTTCTTTATCGACGTTAAAAGCTTGTTCTACCAATGCTCGTACTTCGGCGCGGCTATCGGCAGACCATTCAAGTAAGCATTCATCAATCAACTGTTTAGCTATCTGCAGTTCCGGCCCGAAAACCGTCTGGTTAGCGTTGGCGATGATAATTTTGCGGCAGCCGTCGAAGCTGGTCAGCGTGATGTTGCCCTTGGTTCCACCGTATTGTTTGCCGTATTCTTGCGCCGCCAGCGCAACGAAACTGTCTACATCATCAAATGTATGCTGACGAAAGCGGGCAATTTCTGCCGACAGAGGCTCTGCGTAGCCTATAATCTTGTCTATGGTTTCATCCATCAGTCGATCAAGAGGCCTGATCAACTCGATCGGCACATAAGCGCCTTTTGCGTCCGTCATGTAAAGCTTGCCACCGATCTCGATAGTACGGTTGTCAAGCGGCGTGTTGCTCGCATTCGTCATCGTCGTAATCCTTTGAAAAAATGGAGTTGAACGCATCGCGAAGCGCCGCGACGGCGATGTTTCTATCCCGTTGGGTTTTGGTCTCGCGGGCGGTTCTCAATGCCAGCACAGCCACGCTTTCCGTGGCGAGAAAGTCCCGAATGGCATCCATCAGCCCTGTGATATGGGACGGTGGCACATGCAACAATTGACCCACCACTCTTGCTTTCAGGGCTTCCAGCTCTGCAACAACCGTGGGGTCGGCAGTCGCCATCAGGTCGATCCTGGCAACAGCCCGTTCCACAACAGGCGCTGTCCGTCCGCCAAATATCTCGCCGACTACGGCATTGCTCCGACCCGTCATGACGCGTGTCAGCCACATGGCGTAATGGCGGGGCAAAACGGCATCATCGGTGGGATTTTCTGTCGGGTCGAGAAGATCGCAAATGCTCACTCCATAATTGGCGGAGACAGTAGAGAGGATGAAGCTAAGTGCTGGCATGGTTTAGCTCCTATTTGAGGATTTCGCCGGAACGCCGCAGCCAAGCGTCGCGCAGCATGTCCACGGTGAGGGTTTTCCCGCTCCCGGCAACCGCCGTCATGCAGCTCTGCAGGGTTTCCGCGATCTGGCGCAACGCCCCGGTTTTTCGCCCGAGAACCAGTAGGAAACTCCGGATATCTGCATCGGTGATGCCCCAGGCGTCGAGATAGGCGCGAATGTCATCATCGCATGGCCGCAATTCGTGCAGGCGCATACCGAACCGTGATTGCACCTGTCCGGCACCCTCGCGAGATGATGTCACCGTGAGGCGGCGGAAAATGTCCTCGTTGCCCAGAAACGCCAGCCCGACGCCGTGGATGTCATAGAGGTAGCGCAAGACATTGATCGATTTTTCTTTGAGGTATTGCGCCTCGTCGATAATGATGAGGCTGCGTTTTCCACCCTCCGAAAGATGTTTCCCGATCAACTGCAATCGGGTCATGCCGCGCTGATATTCGACGCCTGCAGCATCGGCGATTTCACGCTGCAGGGCGAACGGGGCATAAGTTAGCGGGGATAGGACCACGTAAACTACGTTTGCGCGGGTAGCGGCAAACCGTTTCGCAGTCGTTGATTTCCCATGCCACTGCCAAACGTGCCGACCACCATTGACGGAGTTGTCTGGGCATAGGCCAGCATGGTAGATATTCGCCGTGCGGTCGGCGTTTCAACAAAATCAGGCCGCTGCAGCCCCATCGTCGTCGGTACAAGCGCCGCCGCGTCTGACAGCGTGTTTAGCCAGTCGCGTACTTTCTTTGTGGTGTTGGGGTAGGAACCTTTTGTGGTGCCATCCATCCACGGGTTTAGTGTCGGAGAGGCAATGCCGGAACGTTGCGCGACATCATATCGTGTTAGGCGCTCAGCCTCGATAACAGAGGCGAGATCGGCCATCGTGGCGTCATAGTCCGCCCGTTCCGCCGCAGACATTTTGTCGAGGGTGATAGCCTTGGCAAGGTGGGCTTGTGTGTTTTGCATATCCATTGTAAAAATCCTTCTCTAACTCACTTTTGGGCGGTCCTTATCGGCCGCCTTTTTCTTTTGGGAACTCGATGATTTGGCCGCGTTCCTGCATTTCGACGCCGCGCGCGAACGCCTCGTCGAATTCATTCGAATGTGGTTCGAAGCCGCCATTGGCGACCATTCGAACAGTTCGTTTCTCGGGTAATGGGGCTGGTAGGAGTCCGCTTTCGGAGGCAGTTGCCGCAGCGTACTTTTCTATGGTCCAACCACCCTTTAGAGCTTCCGCCATCTTCTTTTGTGCGACGTTGTAAGCCCTACGCGTCCGCTCGAAAGCCCGACCGTGATCGGTGGTCAGGAATCCGACTTTCTCCTGACATTCCGCGAAGCAGTGGAAAGCGCCATCCAGTCGGTAAACGTGCACCCCGGCATACAAATCCTCTGGATCAAACCGGATGATCACTTTGGATTTTTGAATACCCAGCAAATCTTCCGCCCAGTAGCGGTTCTCCATAAATTCGATGTGGCCATGCTGTTGGACGCTGACGCCTTCTGCACCGAGGAGGCAAAGCCGTTTCTGTTCCGCCGTTGCTTTTTTGACGAGCGTGGTATCCTTGGCGTAACTCTCCTCAAACGCCTGATCGAAGCTTAGTTTTCGGTCCTTGCACACACCCGTCCGCCGCCCGATCCGGGCGTTATGTTCAGCAATTTCTTCAGCCACAACCCGTTCAAAAACGTCCAATGGAACGGATTTTGCACCGCGATCTTCCGGTGCATTGGCAACGGTGTTACCGGTCCATGCTCCGGCGAAAGCCGGGTGGCGCGCAATCGACTGCGCAAAATCACGAAACGCCCGTTCAATGGGTTTTGACTGGCCGGAATAGGGCTTGGTCCAGTGAACCTCTATTCCCAGCATTTTCATGATGCCGGTCGGTTCATTTTCTTTGACCTTCCATTTGTAGCGGAACGACATGCCGCCGGTGATCCACTTGGACGTGAATGTACCGGAATTATCCAAGAAGCAGATATCAGGGACGCCGTAGGTGTCGATCATGTCATGAATGGCGAGCAACATGACCTCGCGGCACTCGTTTTTGGTAATGCGCCACGACAGGATTTTACCGGAATATAAATCCTGAAAAGCGATGATCTGGGCGCGTGTTCCCTTCTTGTCGCCGGGGAACAGTACGAACACATCCCACTTGTGCGTATCCGCGTTCACGGCTTCCATCGCATGGAAGATGGTCCTGTCACGCTGCAACGCCGGATAAGTGCGCTTCAGTGCCTCTTCGCCTTCCCGCGTAAGGATCAAAACCTGTGGCGGTATTTCCCGTTCCACCTTGCGGCGCAGAGAACTGGCAGTCGGGATAATCCAGTCATTCTTTTTTGCCAGTCGTTCAAGACGACGGTAACAGTCAGTAAAATTTGGTGGTGCATTGCCGCGCAGATAGTCGGTGCAGAACGCCGACCATGCCTCCGGCGAACATTCCGCTATTTCTGTCTTTCCAACATGGCGCGGAGCCAGAAAAACCAGCCAGTGCGGTTGCGGCACGCTGGCGATTTTCTCTTCCCACAGGAATAGTGTCCGAACCGAAACACCATGCTGGCTGGCGATCATACTGCGGGCAGTGGTTCGGGATGTTCCCGCACGCTCCAGCTCCCGCACCGCCCGCAAGGCGGATACTGCCGCTCCTGCCTTCTGTTTTTTGCGTTCGGGCAACCTGTCGTACCATGTCCAGCGCTCTTGAATTTCGGCATCAGACGGTGTTGTTGCGGATTTCGGCGCTTTTGTTGTAGCCTCGTAAACCAGTTTTGCACGGGCGGAGAGCGGCAAGACATCCGGACGATATTCGAACCCGCCACCGCGCCCGGCTCTTTTGCGCCAGACCCCATTTGGATTAACTGGGAACTCGGATGCCGGAAGACGCCAACCCTGGGCATCGGCTAACGCCGCGATCGCGGAACGGGTTTCGGGCATACCCGGCAAACGGAGTTCGGCGAGATCGGAAGGAGAGAACCATTCGCGCATCTCATTCATCACAAAACGCCTTTCTTCTTCGCGGAAAGGCGAAGCTGACGAATACGCCGTTCCTGCAAGCGCTGCGCTTCCTGTTCCTGCGCAAGTTCAATCACGTCCCGGTATTCGTCTGGGATGACCATCCAGCCGAACATTGCCGCTATGTGCTGCAGGGGGCGTCTGTCACTGGTCGCATGCAGGAAGGCCACAAACCTCACGAGGTTCATGATGTGGTCCTCGGCGGCCTCGCTGGCATATTTGTCCAGCATGTTAGTGCTGACATCCTGACCTAGAAATACGGACATACGCGCCGCAACAAAGTTCCTGCCGTCAGGGCATTCCGATAGCGTTTCAGAGATGACACGGGAGAGTTCGTTTGCAAGTGACGCCGCCCGAACCCGTTCCGGCGCGAATGACACGACCGGGTCAGGTGGGGTCCAATCGAAGAGCTCTGGAGTGCGGGGACAAGCACGGCGGCGGGTCATGCTTCACCGCCTTCAGTCTCAACACTGTCACTTTTTGGCTTATGCAGGAGGTTAACGATATCCGCCTGCAACAGATATAGTCCATACAGGGCTTGGCCTTCGGGGGTGCTGTACCCATGTTCGCCGGGAGCGCCGAACGCGGCCTTGACTATGGTGATCATGTTGATCGTGTCACACAGGAGGGTGCGGGTTTCGTCATTCATCACGCGACCTCCCCCGGCCAATCAAGAGGCCAGTCCTCCGGTTCATTGTCGGACATGCGGGCTATGAGACGCTCGACCTGCCAATGCGCCTCTCGGGCCATGACGGCATTGTCCTGGTATTGGATGACACCTGCTACAGTTTTCCCGGTGGCGATCACCGCATAGACCAATGGTTCCGAACAGGTGGCAACCATGGCTGCAAACCAGGCGGCGGTGTTCCACGATAAGCGGCGAGCTGTTGCGTGAGCGGCAGTTTGAGCGGCGCGAAAGGTGCTTTCCCCGATTGCGCCTCTTGCAAAAGCCCGCGCAGCCTTGATAGCCTCGGCCGGACCGCTCTCAGATGGGTATGTTTTCTGGAAGATATGCAACGAGCGTGCGGCGCAATCAGCCTTCCATAATAGCCGTGCACATTGATACCGGGCATCGCCTTTATATAGCCCGGCGATCCGAACAATGGCGTACGGATCAACTCCGGCCAACTTCATCTCCAAAAAGCTCACAGGGCAGGATTTCCATCGCTCCTTCCCGCCAAGCTTCCGCACAAGCCGGGGAAATTCATCCTCGGGCCAGTACATATTCCATACATCGTCATAGGTGAGTGCCGGTGTCATGATTTTGCTGCCTCCGCCTTGCTGCGAGTTGCGTCTTTATGGCGTTCGACCCAAAGGGCTTCCTGAAATCGAAGACGGAATTTGTCAGGGTAAGGATCGTCATCGCGCTCGAAGGCGTGACGGCACCATTTCTCGAAAGTCTCGCAGTAAAGATCACTGTCGGCCGAGTTCCATTTCGTGCGACCATCCTTACGCATCCGCATATCGGCTGCCTGCCATGCCAGCGCATAAATAAGCGAGGGTCTTTCCCGAAGCTCGATCAGTTTCATGCTGCCTCCGCCTCATCGTCTTCCGATCCCGCCAGATGCCCTTTGTCTTCCAGCCATGCGATGATGTTTCGCTTGGTCCGGGCGGAATAAATATTTTTCGACCATTTGCGCGTGAACGTTAGAAAATCGGCATCTCGATCATCGTTCGAAGCCTCTTCCCGGACGCCTCGAACAATCTTCGAAGCCGCTCCTATGGTTTTCGGAGCGCTGTCCTCACCGGAGAGAACGAGATCGACAGCCGCGCGCTGTTCATCCGGTTCAAGCTTGGCAATGGCATCCAGTTCGGTTCCCTTGTCTTCCAGCCATGTCCCGCTAATTCGCGTCCGGACATCCTGCGCGATCTTGGAAAACCGCCATAGGGCCAGTTGGACCGCCGATTCAGATCTGTTGGCCTGCCTCGCCGCAACCTTCGCAAATCGCTCCGACCAATTTCCAAATTTTGGAAATTGATCTGATTTGCGGTCACCGCCACGTTTATCGACCGGGTAAAGCTGCTCATAAATGCGCTTGCGCTCGGCCAGATAGATAGCCTCCTCAAGTTGCGTCATGTTGCGCCGTATGAGGTTGCTGTCGATTTCCAGCATACGCTGCTGCAGTTTTCCTCCGGAAAAGACCGTTGCGGGAATAACCTCGCGCCCCAGTTGTTTTGCAGCCTCGAGCCGGTGCGCGCCATCGATAAGCGAATACTTGCCGCTGGCGTTCGCTGCGCAAACCGCGATCGGCGCGATATAGCCGTTTTCGAGGATGGCATCTGCCAGTAGATCGACCGATTCCGGTCGCGTTTCCCAAAGCCGGTCCTTCGGAACGACAATGGAAGCGATGTCTATCTCGATAGGGGGCGTCTGCGATGCGACCGGTTCAATTGTCTTCGATGCTGGCTTTTTTGCCATGTCAGGACACCTTGGTTATTTTTGACAGTGACGAGCGGGGTTGAGTTCGGTAGGATTGCAACGGTTCCGAACCTGAGGGACGCGACACTCTCCGCGATACCGCGACGGCCATATCTGGCGCGGCGAAAGGCTGAGAGCGTCCGCTATCTCGATTTCGGCATCAAAATGAGGGCGGCGGATTGCGCACCGGACAGCCCCTCTGGAAAGGCCCCGTGCCTTTTCCAGGGCTGACATCGAGCCGAGCTCCTTGCGGATGGCGGCCTTGATGTCTTCCGGGTGCCAGTCGCCGTTGATTGTGGCGGTCTTCGCCATGCAGATCTCCTGAAACCCGGTCCTGCCAGACCGGGTTTTCCTGGGGGTGGTTAGTCACGTTTGAGATTAATATGGCACACTATAGTTTCCGCTTCAAGCACAAAAAGTCAAAACAGTTAGTCTTTCTGGAAACTTCAGGTTCCATAGACGTAACCAATTGTAATTGCTGCTCTTTTTTAAACTGTTCGCTAACTTTCTCACTTTTCTTATTAGAAAACAGTTCCGGATATGATCTGTTATGAAGGACGGTATTTCCCAACGGCTGGCGACAATACGGAAGTCGCTTGGAAAATCTCAACGAGAGATGGCTATAATAGTGACTTTAAGCCACCGTGGTTGGCAGGTTATTGAAAATGGAAAGAGCATTCCCGGTGGGCAAACCCTTGAAAAACTTATGGAGCTCGGGTTCAGCTCAAATTGGATACTGACTGGCCAAGGCTCCATGCGCCTCAATGATCCCGAACCTGCAGAGGCCCAGCAGGACATCGACGCATCACGCGAAGAGCCTTCGAAGCCGCTCGAAGCCGCCTCGAATAAGGCTTTAGGCGAAGTGGATGGAAAATTGCTCGGAAAAGTCCTCAAGGCTCTCGACAACGTTTACAAAGAAACAGGCTTTACAATTTCCATGTCCAGCCTTGGAGAAATGGCTATGGAGAAGGCAATGGAAATTGCAGAGGCCAGTAGCGACCCAGAGCAAAGGGCGGGCGCGATTAGTCTTATGGCGCTTCAGGTCAGGAAGGAATTGCTCAAACCTGCTTCCGATCCAGGACGGAGTAAATTGTCGGCTTGAGACTCGTAGTCTCCTCCGTTGCTGCCCTTATATTTGGCCTGTTTCCAGTTCATAGGACAAACAAAATTTGGGAACCGGAATTCATGGGGAGAATTGTCGCGGCCAGAGACTGTCATTAGCGATTATCGATACATCGGCAGGTGCGGCACCAACCCGAGAAACAGGGCGCTTCGAAGCCTGCTCGAACATTCGATGTCCGCAGGGCTCGATGTGCAAAATCCAATGAAAAACTTGCCTGAATTCGGCATATGTGCAAAATCCAACCGACATTCCGGTCGGCCCCGCAAGCCCCCCTCAAAATCCCTTACAAACTATAAGAATTCCCACCCATTCCCGCCCATTCCCGCCTATTCCCGGGTTGTGCAATATCTAATGATAACTCTCAATACCGGCCTAATTGGTTGGTAACGCTGGACAGCTTCCCGGAAGCGGCCATGCCGCGTGTTTAGCCATTTCCATCTGCGTCGGAAAGTACAGAAATAAACGTTTCCTCTATAGGAACAAAAGCAGGAGAATCTGCTAACGCTTATTTCTCCCGATGCGGCCTCTGATCCGTTCCAGCCCCAATCCGCCAGGATACTTCGCTTTGCCACCTTCCACACCAATGACACACGCTGCAATCGCCATCATAGGCAGTGGCCCGGCAGGATTAATGGCAGCGGAAACGCTTGCAACAGCAGGACACAAAGTCGTGATCTACGACCGGATGCCGTCGCCTGGGCGGAAATTTCTTCTAGCAGGGCGCGGTGGTCTTAACCTGACCCATGGCGAAGATCTTTCAAGATTTGTCACGCGTTATGGTGAGGCAGCAGAAAAGCTGACACCTTCGATCAGCGAATATCCTCCAGCGGCTGTCGTACAATGGGCTGAAGGACTTGGCCAGACAACGTTCACAGGCTCCAGTGGCCGTATATTTCCCGAAGCTTTCAAGGCGACGCCCCTGTTGCGCGCCTGGCTGGCGCGACTCGGTGGCCTCGGCGTGCGCTTCGCATTCCGCCATCGCTGGACAGGTTGGGATGACGCCGGAAAACTGACCTTCGCGACGCCGGAAGGGTCGATCAGCATCGACGCCGAAGCTACATTGCTGGCACTGGGCGGCGCGAGTTGGCCACGACTTGGCTCGGACGGAGGCTGGGTCGAGATTCTTGATAGCAGAGGCATTGCCGTTTCGCCGCTGAAACCGGCCAATGTCGGTTTTTCGATACGATGGTCCGACTTTTTCCGTGAGCGTTTCGAGGGCGAACCTCTCAAGCGGATTGCCATTCGTTTTAACGGAAAAGCAATGCGTGGCGAAGCCATCATCACAGGGAGCGGCATAGAGGGTGGCGCGGTTTATGCCATCGGTGCGGCTATCCGCGATGAAATCCTGCAAAATGGCGAGGCAACCCTTACAATCGATCTCAGACCAGACCTTGATGAAGACGCATTGACAAAACGCCTTGACGTTGACCGCAAGCGGCAGTCTTCCTCGACCTTTTTGCGCAAGGCGGTGGCACTGTCCCCCGTTGCAATTGCGTTGTTGCGCGAGGCGACAGGTTCCACACCACCGACGGAATCCGCAGCTCTGGCGGCACTGATCAAGGCGGTTCCACTTCGTCTAACCGGCATAGCCGATATCGACCGGGCAATTTCCACGGCGGGAGGCGTTGCTTTCGATGAGATCGATGACTCTTTCATGCTGAGGCAGCATTCCGGCGTATTCGTCGCCGGAGAGATGATAGATTGGGAAGCTCCGACAGGCGGCTATCTTTTGCAGGGCTGTTTCTCGACTGGTGTCGCTGCGGCACGAGGCATCCTGACCTTTCTGGAAAAGAGGCGCTGAGCAGCACAAGTGACCGATCTCCTCCTTAAAGCTTCAATAGCTCCCGACTCCCATCGCATCCTGAATGACGTCTTCGGCTTTTCATCATTCCGCCCTGGACAGGAAGAGATCGTTCGCACCATTATTTCCGGTGAGGATGTGCTGGCGATCATGCCGACAGGTGCCGGAAAATCCTTGTGTTATCAGCTTCCGGCACTGTTGCGAGGTGGGCTGACCATCGTTGTATCGCCGCTGATCGCGCTGATGCGGGATCAAGTTGCGCAACTGCGAAACAATGGTATCGAGGCTGGCAGCCTCAACTCGATGAACGACGACGAGGAGAATGATCGCGTTCGAAAGGCGCTCCGCAACGGCGAGTTGCGTCTGCTCTATGCCTCGCCTGAGCGGCTTGCCAATAATGAAGCAGTCGAGTGGCTGTCACGCTTCTCCGTCAACCTGCTCGCCATCGACGAGGCCCATTGTGTCTCTCAATGGGGCCATGATTTCAGACCGGAATACGCCCTGCTCGGCGAGGTGCGGCGACGGCTGGGCAACGTCCAGACCGTTGCCTTCACGGCAACCGCAGACGAGGCAACGCGCTCCGATATCATCGCCAGATTGTTTGAGAGCGAACCGCAGCTGTTCGTGCATGGTTTCGATCGGCCTAACATCAGACTGGCGATGCGGGCCAAGGATCAGGTGCGAAAGCAGCTCGCTTCCTTTCTGGAGCGTCATCGCGGCGACAGCGGCATCATTTATTGCGCAACGCGCGATTCCACCGAACGTCTGGCTGAGCAGCTCGCGGAGGCAGGCTTCCATGCATTGCCCTACCATGCAGGCATGAGCGCACAGGACAGGGCACGCAATCAGGATATCTTCCTGCAGGAGGACGGCGTCGTCATGGTCGCGACCGTTGCCTTCGGCATGGGTATAGACAAGCCGGACGTGCGGTTCGTCGCCCACGCGGCACTGCCGAAATCGATAGAGGCCTATTATCAGGAAATCGGTCGTGCCGGGCGTGACGGAGCCCCGGCCAACACTCTTACCCTTTACGGTCTGGACGACATGCGTTTGCGCCGCCAGCAGATCGAACAGGGCGATGCGTCCGATGACCAGAAGCGCGTTGAGCGCCAGCGTCTCAATGCACTTGTTGCTTTATGCGAAGCGCCGCGTTGTCGCCGCCAGACACTGCTCGCCTATTTCGATGAACAGATTGAACCATGCGGTAATTGCGACCTCTGTCAGGAAGGCGTGTCGCTGTTCGATGGGACGCTCGACGCGCAGAAGCTTATGTCGGCGATTGTACGCACCGGAGAGCGGTTCGGAACCGAGCATCTCGTCAACATTCTGGTCGGCGAAGAGACAGAGGCTATCAAACGACTGGGCCATCATGAACTGAAGACGTTCGGTGTCGGGGCAGACCGGACGAAAAATGTCTGGCGCTCCCTTGTCCGCCAGATTTACGCCGCAGGACTGATCAATCTCGACCTCGCCGAATTCGGCCGCTGGGTTGTGACGGAGCGGGGCTGGCTGGTTTTGAAAAACCAGGAGCGCATCGAGCTCCGATCCGAAGTCCTGCAACCGCGTGAGACGAAAAAACGCCGGGGCTTCAAGGCCGAGCAGATCGATGATATCGAGCCGGAAAACGAGTTGCTGAGGGCTTTGAAAGCATTGCGGACAAGCCTGGCCAAGACACAGAATGTTCCTGCCTATGTCATCTTCCCGGACCGCACCCTGTACGACATCGTTGCGCGACAACCCAGAACACTGGATGATTTCGCCGAAGTCCACGGTGTCGGCAAATCCAAGCTCGACCGCTACGGCGAAGCCTTCCTTGAAGTAGTTGGAAGTATTTCCAGCTGAAAACCTCACTCCAGATATTTGATCGACATCCCAGGTACGGCAAATCCCCCACGGCCACGTAACAGAGCCGATACGATATCTAGGTTACGTATCGGCTCAATAACGGGCTCACCACCTCACGGTAATGCCCAACCTGCCATCCCAGGTTTCGCGCCCCCTGTTGTCGAGTGAACGGTTGTAGGAACCGGTCGCGAACAACGAAGTATTGTCGCTGACCTCACCGGAAACACCGACACCAATCTCACCCCAGGTACCGCCGAGCGAGGAGGAGACACTGCGCAGCCAGATGCCGTCGAGCGTCGATTCAGCGGTCTTGGGATCGCCCATGAACTCGTGCCAGACATTCCCGCGCAACCACGTGGTGACAAGACGCGGAGTTGCACTCTCCTCCAGATTCCACGCCCTGACCAACCGGACGCCGACGCGACCGCGCAACGATTCACCATCTGAGAGAGCAAAGCGGCCATAGGCGTCGGACACCACATCGAACGACACATTCTGATAGGCGAGTTGCACCTGCGGCTCAATGCTGAAACCCTCACCGAACTGGAAGGTATGGCCGCCCTCCAACGACACAAGTATACCAAAGCCGTCCGGCTTCAGCCGCTGCCCCTCGATCGATTTCGCATCGGCCGCATACCATGTGCCCTGAATGACCGCATCGGTGTACCAGCCAACCGGCGATTTCTGGGTCCAGTAACCGCCGAGCGTGTAGGTATCCATATCGATGGACCCCGCCTTGCCCTGCCATGCCCCCTTCACATGCGCGTCGATCTGGCCATAGCCGACATAGAAACCCGCTCTGTCGAGGATGCCAGTGTCGCGTTCGCTGGCGAAGACATCGAGACCGGTCTGGATGGCGGCAAAGGTGTAATCATAATCCGGACCACGACGCTCGAAATTGTCGTTATCGCGGAAACCACGCTCACCGATCAAGCGGCCCCAGGCGCCGGATAACCACTTTTGCGGCTCGGCCCTCACCGGAACCCGTGCAACCGATTGTCCGCCGTCGCTGCCACGTACCATCTTCTCTTCATAGAGCAGCGATAACGGCGCGATCCGTGGCTCGCCGACCCGCTCGTGCAGGGTGTCGAGCATGGCATAACCATATTCCATGGCAATCGGCATGATCGACGCCGCCAGCGGCAGCTCAACCCGGTAATCGGGCACCTCGACCACTTCCGGGTCAGGTCGGTCGAAACCGGAACCCGGGTCAGGTGCAATAACAATCAAACGGGTGTTGCGCAGATACCAGCTATCATCGCTGGTCTCGCCACCGCGATGCAGGCTGTATTCAAGACCGCCGGCGATGACACGGCCATTGAGCCGGAAGGCGCTTACATCCGTTGTCGCAGCGCCAAGTGCCTCGACTACCAGAATACCGTCGCCGGAAATTATCGCCCCCGGACCACTGGCATTCACGATCTTGAGAAATGAAACACCGGTGGCCGAGCCACCATCGCTCAACACAAGTTTGTCAGAGGGAGACGTTTCATCACCCAGATGGGTGTTCAGCACCAATGTGCCGCCATTGCCAACGTAATTTGTAACGGTCAGCGTCGTTCCCGGAATGATCGGTACAGCCTGCACCAGGGCTGGACTTTCGGACATACCATTGAGTGCCACCACACCGGCATTGGTCAGGATATCGATCCGCTGATTGTAACCGTTGAGATCAATCGCACCTGCGGAGTGAACCGATGTTGCGGAAGCGGTGCTGAAAACACCGACAGCCCCCGCCTTCAGCGCTCCGCCATACACATTCGTTGGCCCGGTATAGGAGCTTGCACCAGTCAGCGTGGTAAATCCGGAATACACATCAACCGCTCCTATACCGCCGTTGTAGGGAGTTATCGCCGGGGAGAACGTGTAATTGTCCGTCTCGGTTGCCGTGTGGTTGAAAACAATCCGGCCTGTCCCTGCGCCGAAGCGGATTGAACCGGTATTGATTGTTCCGGGCGCTCTCGCCGCTGCTCCTGCCGCACCACCGATATTCAATGTAGCTACGGCAGTATTCTCTGTCGCGATCCATATCGCTCCGGCGGCGTTAACGACACCGCCAGTGTCAAGATTCAAGGAAGACGAGCCACTGTAACCAATATAAAGCGAGCCGCCGGTTGTTACCGAACCATTGTTTCTAACGTTCAAAATGCCGGTTCCGGAAGCACTTTCCGCAAGGGAAATGTACCCTCCTGATGAAACCGACCCATTGTCGATATCAAGGATACCGTTGCCGGTATTGCCAATTTCCATGGTGGAGCCGACATTTACCACCCCGCCATTCCAGACGTTCAGCGTAGCGTCACCGCCGATGCCAACATTAAGGTAGGTATTCGTGGAAAACATGGAGCCAACACCCGAGCCGTCACTTCCTGAAACCGTCATCATCACCTTCGACAAGGCTTCATCTGCCATCAACGCCCGCCCCACCGAGATGACACCTCCATCTTCAATCCTGATCGTCGCATCACCCTGGCTGGTTCCGAAAAGGCCAGTCATGGTCCAGCTTGATCCCTCACCTTTCACCGTCAGATAGCCCCTGCCGGTATTTTCATCAGCGACGAATCCGTAGATGGACGTAGCTTTGGCTCCGCCCTCGATCAGCAGCGTACCGGTGCCGAAAGCGCCAACTTCTATTGTTCCCATGAACTGATTGGTGTTCCACAACGTGTCAGGACCGGAAAGAGTAAGGGAGCCTACACTTCCTATTCTTTCCCCAATCATCGTATTATTACTGACATTAACGATGCCACCGACGACAACTATCGAGCCGGAACCTTGATATGCTATTCGTATGTCGGAGGCGGACAGTTGCGCGTTGCCCTCAATTCTCAGGTTGCCGCGATTGGCGGCAAGGTCACCAAGGTTGATGCTGTTTGCGGTCGCGATTCCACCGTTGATGGTGACATACACATCTTCCGGCATCGTATTGATATAAGTTTGAAATATGCTGGTTCCTGGAATCCCGCCGGTCCAGTTGCCCGGAGTGAACCAGTTTGTCGTGCCTGCACTTCCAGTCCAGACATGCTGTGCTGAAGCAGGGATTGCTGAAACCAGCAGTGCAATGACACTGGCAGCCCGCATCAGACATTTCGCGGTAATTCTCTGGTCGGTGTTTCCTGTGCCAGCGACGCTACTGAGTTGAGAACCGGTGTCTGTCATGTCTCTCCCCTGAATTCATTAACAGTTGTGACGGAGCACCATCCGTTTCTTTATTGGACAAATATTCATAAAAAATTTTAAGCTATTTTGTATAAATTAATGAGACATTATTTCCGCGACATACGCAATGGATTCAAAGAGAATGGCATCGATTACGATGGATATTTTTGATCGCTTTTTGCCATTTGTAGATTGTGCGACCAATGATCCTGTCATTCCCTAGAAGCGCAGTTTTCTCGTGACATCTGGACGCTACGTTGCATGACATTCATCGGAAAGGAAAAACTCATCTTCGGATGAGCTATGCCCTTCAAGAAGAGTAAAAACGTAGAGGCAGGAGATTGAATTGCGGGGAAATGTTGCGCAAGGAACGCCCTTCGGACATAGTCTTTTGTATTATACGCTCACCTTTGCAATAGGCTGAGAAGGAGCCATCATTCTCACGATTGATGGCATAAAACGCCTGAAATACCTTAATTCAACGATTTTATTTTTGATGAAAATCAAAAATAAACAAGAGCATTGTCATCACAAATACCTGTTCTGGAATTATGACAGTTCCATTGACATGGAAAATTCTGCACCGATAGTAATATCCGCTCAGAAATTTGTCCGCCACTTGTCATGCAAGGGAAATCAAACGTGAAACGTTCCGCTCTCCTCGCCGCCATATGCGTGCCCGCTTTCCTGATGGCTGCTTCAGCCTCTGCCAAGACGCTGGTTTATTGTTCGGAAGCCTCTCCCGAGAACTTTCTGCCAAGTGTCAACACCACCGGCACGTCGTTCGACGTAACCAACCACATCTATTCCACCATCACCGAGTTTGAGCGTGGTGGCACCAAGGTTACGAATAATGGCCTTGCCGAAAAATGGGACGTTTCCCAGGACGGGCTCACCTACACGTTCTATCTTCGCAAAGGCGTGAAGTGGCATTCGAACAAGACCTACAAACCGACCCGTGACATGACGGCTGACGATATCATCTTCACCTTCGAGCGTCAGTGGAAGGAAGATCATCCGTTCTTCAAGGTCACATCATCCAACCATTCCTATTTCAACGATATGGGCTTTCCGAAAAGCCTGAAGGCCATTGAAAAGGTGGACGATCACACCGTTCGCTTCGTCCTCAACGAACCCGATGCGCCCTTCCTCGCCAACCTTGCAATGCAATTCGCCGGCATCCAGTCCAAGGAATACGCGGATGCGATGATGAAGGCGGGAACACCTGAGAAGGTCGACCAGGAGCCGATCGGAACCGGGCCGTTCTCCCTGGTGCAATACCAGAAGGACGCCATCGTACGCTTCAAGGCATTCCCGGAATTCTACCTTGGCAAGGCCGAGATTGACGATCTCGTCTTCGCGATCACACCTGATGCCTCGGTCCGCTGGGCCAAGCTCCAGAAGGGCGAATGCCATGTGATGACCTATCCGAACCCGGCGGATCTCGACGCCATGGCCAAGAATCCGGCTATCACGCTTCTCGACCAGCCCGGCCTGAATATCGGCTACCTTGCCTACAATGTTACCAAGAAGCCATTTGACGACTTGAGAGTCCGCAAGGCGCTCAATATGGCGATCAACAAGCAGGCAATCATCGATACGGTTTATCTTACCACCGGCGTTCCGGCCACAAACCCGATCCCGCCGACCATGTGGTCCTATAACAAGAATATCAAGGACGACCCGTACGATCCGGAAGCAGCCAAGAAGCTCCTCGCGGAGGCTGGCTTGAAGGACGGTTTTGCAATCGACCTGTGGGCGTTGCCGGTTCAGCGGCCCTACAACCCGAACGGGCGCCGCGTTGCCGAACTGATGCAGGCGGACCTCGCCAAGGTCGGCGTCAAGGCCGAGATCAAGTCCTATGAATGGGGCGAATATCGCAAGCGTGTCCAGCAGGGCGAGCACATGACCGCCCAGTTTGGATGGACCGGCGATAACGGTGATCCGGATAACTTCCTCAACAACCTGCTCGGCTGCGACGCCGCCAAAATTGGCGGTGGCAATATCGCCAAGTGGTGCAATCAGGACTTCCAGGCATTGGTGTCCAAGGCCAGGGTCACGAATGACATGAAGGTTCGCACCGAACTCTATGAAGAGGCACAGGTGATCTTCAAGCGCGAGGCTCCGTGGTTCACCATTGCCCACGCGGTTCAGATCGGCCCGATCCGCAATGAAGTCACCGGCTACAAGCTCAGCCCGTTCGGTCGTCACTACTTCTTTGGTGTCAGCCTCAAGGACAAGTGAGTTAATTCTGCTTCTTGACCAGCGGGGCGACGTCCGTCGTCCCGCTTTTTCGTCATGTTTGATATGATGGCCTATGATCCGATTCATTTTCACACGACTTAGCCTGATCATACCGACCTTCATCGGTCTGACGCTGGCTGCATTCTTCCTGATCCGCATGGTGCCAGGCGACCCCATCGAGACACTTGCGGGAGAACGCGGCATAGACCCCGCCCGTCATGCCCAATTGCTGGTGGAATACGGCCTCGATAAACCGTTGATTGTTCAGTATGGCCTGTATGTGAAGCGCGTGATGACGGGGGATCTCGGTCACTCTATCATCACCAGTGCATCGGTCTGGACCGAATTTGCATCCCTGTTTCCGGCAACCCTTGAGCTGGCCTTCTGCGCGATGGTTTTTGCACTTTGTGTCGGCCTGCCCGCCGGTATAGTCGCCGCGTTGAATCGCAACACCGTCGCCGATCACGGGGTGATGGGCGGAGCACTGGTCGGCTATTCGATGCCGATATTCTGGTGGGGCCTCCTGCTGATCCTGCTGTTCTCGATCATTCTCGGCTGGACACCGGTCAACGGCCGCATTTCAGTGATGTACTACATCGAACCGGTTACGGGCTTCATGCTGATTGACACCCTGTTGTCAGGCGAGGAAGGCGCGTTCTCCTCCGCTCTCTCGCACCTGATCCTGCCAACCATCGTGCTTGGCACAGTGCCGCTGGCGGTGATTGCGCGCATGACCCGCTCCTCGATGCTTGAGGTCCTTGGCGAGGATTACATCCGCACAGCCCGTGCCAAAGGATTACCCAGCTTCCGGATTGTCGCTATTCATGCGCTGCGCAATGCGCTCATACCGGTTGTCACCGTTATCGGATTGCAGATCGGCGTGTTGCTCACGGGGGCTATTCTGACAGAATACGTGTTCTCATGGCCAGGCGTCGGCACCTGGCTGCTCAACGCCATCCAGCGCCGCGATTATCCGGTTCTGCAAGGGGGTATTCTCCTGATCGGCAGCCTTGTGATGCTGGTCAACCTTCTTGTCGATCTGGCTTATGGCCTCATCAACCCCCGGATCAGGTCAGCGCGATGACGGCACAAACCATTCAAACAAACAAGGCCATGCGCCAATCCGCTCCTCCGCATCCGTTGCGCGAGTTCTGGAGCTATTTTTCCGCCAACCACGGCGCTGTCGCCGGACTGTTCTTCATCGTGCTGCTGCTTTTCTGCGCCGCCTTTGCCGACATCCTCGCGCCCTACACCTATTACGATACCAATCCGTCAATCGCATTGAGGCCTCCCTTCTGGCAGGAAGGCGGCTCGCTCGCCAATATCCTCGGCACCGACGCCATCGGTCGTGATCTGCTCTCCAGGCTGATACACGGCACGCGATACTCGCTGCTGATCGGTGTTTCCGTGGTCACCATCTCCATCGTTCTCGGCACGATACTGGGGCTTGTCGCCGGTTTTGCGCGCGGCACCGCCGAGATCGCCATTCTGCGCGTGATGGATATCATCCTGACCCTGCCAAGCCTGTTGCTGGCGATGGTGATCGTGGCCATTCTCGGCCAGGGGCTCATCAATGCCGTTCTCGCCGTCGCAGTGGTGATCCTGCCTCATTACGTGCGGTTGGCGCGCGCATCCGTCATCTCGGAAACCGCGAAGGATTATGTAACTGCGGCCAAGGTTTCAGGTGCCGGCAGGCTGCGCCTGATGTTCAAGGAAGTGCTGCCGAACTGCACGGCACCGCTGATCGTCCAGGCATCGCTTGGCATGTCCACCGCCATTCTCGACGCTGCCGCACTGGGCTTCCTCAATCTCGGCGCGACACCGCCCACTCCGGAATGGGGCACCATGCTGGCCGATGCCCGTGAATTCATCCAGAGCGCGTGGTGGGTCGTTACCTTTCCCGGCCTCGCAATTCTGCTCACGGTGGTAGCGTTCAATCTGCTTGGCGACGGCCTGCGCGACGCCCTCGATCCGAAACTGAAGAGCTAAGGAAACAAGCCATGGCCCTTCTAGAAATCGAAAACCTTTCCGTCGAATTTCCAACCGCTGCCGGAACGATGTATGCCGTTGACGGCATGACGATGTCCCTCGATCAGGGCGACATCCTCGGCGTTGTCGGTGAATCCGGTTCCGGCAAGAGCATGACCATGCTCGCGCTGATGGGGCTTGTGCCCTTCCCGGGAAGAGTACGCGCCGAACGGCTGATGTTCGACGGCCGCGATCTGCTCGGCATCTCGATACGTGAACGTCGCCGGATCATCGGCAAGGACGTTGCGATGATCTTCCAGGAGCCGACGACCAGCCTGAACCCCTGTTTCACTGTCGGCTACCAGCTTGCGGAAACCCTGCGGCTGCATGAAGGCATGGATCGCAAGCAGGCTCATCGCCGAACTGTCGAATTGCTGGAACAGGTTGGCATCCCTGCCCCGGAAAGTCGCCTCAAGTCCTACCCGCACCAGATGTCGGGCGGCATGAACCAGCGCGTCATGATAGCGATGGCGATTGCCTGCAATCCTAAACTCCTGATTGCCGATGAACCGACCACAGCGCTCGACGTAACGATCCAGGCTCAGATTCTCGACCTTCTCACATCATTGCAGAAGGAACGGAACATGGCGATGGTGCTCATCACCCATAACATGGGGGTCGTTGCCGAAACCGCGAAGCGGATGATGGTGATGTATGCCGGCCAGATCATGGGTGAAGCCGAGGCGGAAAGTCTGTTCCGCGATCCGCAACATCCCTATACGGCGGCATTGCTGGCCGCTTTGCCCGAGCGGGCTCAAGGTGGGCGGCTCTCAACCATCCCCGGCGTCGTTCCAGGCCTTGGTGACCGCCCGGACGGCTGCCTGTTCAGCCCGCGCTGCCAGTACGCAACGGACCGCTGTGTCAGCGAAAGACCGGAATTGCGGAGATGGCAGGAGGGACGTCTGCGCTGCAACTATCCCCTGGGAGATCAGGAGCGCGACATGAAAATCAAGGCCGATCATCTGGTCGGAGCGGAGGCGGATCTGTGAATTTCCCCGTTGTTGAAGCCAGAAACCTGAAGCGTGTTTACGATATCCGGCGTGGCATGTTCCGCGAGCCTGCCCATCTGCAGGCAGTAGGCGGCGTATCGTTTTCCATTGAAGCCGGAAAGACCCTTGCCGTGGTGGGGGAATCCGGCTGCGGCAAGTCAACTCTTGCCCGTCTGGTGACCCTGATCGAAACGCCGAGCGCCGGTTCGCTGAGTATCGAAGGCGTGGATGCTGTTCACCCCACTCCCTCACAATGGAAGAAGCTGCGGCAGACAGTGCAGTTGGTGTTTCAAAACCCTTACGGCTCTCTCAACCCGCGCAAGAAAGTCGGGGCTATTCTCGAAGAGCCGCTGATCATCAATACAACTCTTACCTCAGCGGAACGTAACGCCAAGGTCCGCGCGATGATGGCCAAGGTCGGATTGCGGCCGGAGTTCTATAACCGTTATCCGCACATGTTTTCGGGCGGCCAGCGACAGCGCATCGCGATTGCGCGCGCCCTGATGCTGTCGCCGAAACTGGTGGTCGCGGACGAACCGGTTTCCGCTCTCGATGTCTCGATTCAGGCCCAGGTTCTCAATCTGCTGGCGGACCTTCAGGAAGAACTCGGGCTCGCCTATCTTTTCATTTCGCATGATCTGGGTGTGGTGCGGTACATCGCCCATGATGTGCTGGTGATGTATCTTGGCCATGCGGTCGAGCAGGGACCGAAGGAACGGATTTATGCCCGCGCCCTGCATCCCTACACACAGGCTCTGTTGTCTTCGACACCAAATGTAACAGCGGAGAAAAGCGAACGCGTCATTCTCAGGGGCGAATTGCCTTCGCCGCTCAATCCGCCATCCGGATGCGTGTTTTCAACCCGTTGTCCGTTTGTCACCGACCGCTGCCGGGCGGAACGGCCGGAGATTCGCGAGATTGATGAACGCAAAGTGGCCTGTCACTATGCCGAGACATTTCTCCAAAAGGCAGCATAGAAAATAGCTCACAGAAGTTTCAAGCTACCTCTGAACGAAGCCGCCTCGAAGGGCGGCTTCGTCGCATCATGACCTACCTGAGTTTTCACGGCAGATGCGCATAAACCGTGTCGCGAACCTCATCAATGATCGCGCCGAAAATTCCTTCCGGAGCGGTATTCGTGAGAATGACTACGGAAAGACTTTTCTCAGGGTCGACAAACCAGTGATGCCCGTATACTCCGCCCCATCTCAATGTCCCTGCTGACTGGGGAGATTTCGCTTCTGCCGGATCAACCAAAACCGCCCACCCAAGCCCGAAACCTGCGCCGGGCGCGGCACGGTGGTCGCCAATCCGGTTACTGTTCATGTCCTTCATGATTTCACTCGTCACCAGTGGCGTGCCCTGACGAATGGTTTCAAGCAGTCGTAGCACCTCCGGAGCCGTACCCACCATTCCGGCACCTGCTGAAGGAAAGGCTTTCGGGTCGAGTGCCCTGCCGGGCGAATAGTGAAACGTCATCTCGCCGAAGGTAACGTGCTCTTCCTCTTTCATCGGGAGCGGGTGCGGAGCGGCGTTATAGTAAGGTACAGCCAGCCTGCTTCTGTCCGTCACCGAGAAACCGGTATCCTGCATTCCAAGAGGGCGAGTGATCAACTCCTGTATGACCCCTGGCAGGGGAAGACCCGACACTTCTGCAATGACAGCCCCAAGTACATCCGTCGACAGGGAATACTGCCAGCTTGTTCCAGGCTGAAAGAGCAATGGGGCAGAACTGATCCGCCGCACATTTTCCGCCAGAGAAATACTTGAGTTTTCAAGCCCATCGGAGACTCCTGCCTTATGATAGGGCCCGTTCTCGGGTTCGGAGAACATATAGTCGATGCCCGATGTATGGGAAAGAAGATGCTGGATTGTTATAATCGGTTGTGTGCCATCCGGCAGCCTGGGGGTGAAATCAGGCAACCACTTGGTCACCGGGTCATCCAGATGCATTTTTCCCTGCTGAAGCAACACCGCGGCAGCCATGGAGGTAAATGCCTTTGACACAGATGAAAGGCGGAAAATGGTATTTTCCTGCATAACTTTCTTGTTTTCCCGGTCGGCATAACCGGCTGCTCTGCTGTAAATAATATTGCCCTTGCGAGCCACAAGCACAACCCCGCCCACCAGGCGCTGTTCGGCAATTGCTTTCTCCAGAACCACATCCAGTGCTGATGCAAGAGAGGAGGTATCAGTGGTCTTTTTCTCATTTTCCAGAGCAACGCCAGGCAGCGCATAACCCAGACAAAATAACACGGCAAAGACATGTGCCCGGCACATCGTATTCATGGTTTTTCCTATTCATATTCGTAAATCCCGCAAGCGGCCATTTCGGCTCAAAGGTTCTCCGGCGCTTGCATGTCAAGCGATACAGGCTTCCCGGCACCGCGGCATCCGACCGGCCTTGCAAAGTCTGGAAAGCCGAACAGGAAAATCCTACAGGTTCGAATTGTCAGGTTCTGTCAGCAGCGGGATTTGTTCTTCCGTCAACACCGTCTGTCTGCTTCCACTCTTTCAAGAGAATATGCCTTCGACGTGGATAGGGCTGCTCCAGCATCGTCACCTCAAGCAACCGGTCCGCCCGGAAATGTCTGAAACCCTGGCGCAGTTCGCACCATGCCACGACCAATTGCACCCGTTCGAAGAAACCCAATGCGAACGGCCAGATAATTCGCGTGGACTCGCTTCCTTTTTCATCGCGGTAGATGATGCTGACCTTGCGCTCGGAACGTATTGCATTGCGGATCAGAAAAATATCCTGTTCATCAAAGAGTTCCCGCCCAGACGAGCCTATTATTAGGGTAGAGGCTTCCAGCTTGCGAAGCAGATCGGCGGGCAGCACTGCCGAGATTTTGGCGAGAGCATTTTGCGCCGCATTCCCCAGACTGGAATCCGTTCTTTCCGCGACCCATCGCGTACCAAGCGCTATCGCTTCAATCTCTTCTTCAGAGAACATCAAGGGCGGCAAAGTAAAGCCGGGACGCAGCACATAACCGATACCCGCTTCACCCTCAATGAGAGCACCCTGCATCTGGAGCGAAGCGATATCCCGATACACCGTGCGCAGGCTTACCCCGAGCTCTGCCGCCAGAACAGCTCCAGCCACGGGATATTTATAGCGGCGAAGGCATTGCAGCAGATCAAGAAGGCGTTCGGCACGGGACATAGGAAAACACTCTGGCGGCGTATATTACGTTAATGGAGGAAGGCGCATTCAATAGGAACGGTATACAAAAAACTGCGGCCTCCTCAAAACAGCTCGAAATACGTCCACACCAACTCAGCATGAATAAACCGAAAAAACGCCCAATTCATCTGTTTCACAGTATCTTTTGTCCCAGAAGGATCAACGCTGAATCAAAGCGCCTGCATTTATCCTGGCCGGGTGGTGCAGCTTGAGCGGCATATGATACCCGGGACTATCGGCAGGAAAAGACATTGCAGACAATCACCATCATTCTCGTTTTGCTGGCTCTGGTGACAGCAAGCAGTCCACTGACCCGTATATTGCCGGTGACCGTGCCGACGCCGCTCATTCAGATCGCGCTTGGCATCATTCTCGCACTGGCGGGGAGCTTCAGGATCGAGCTTCAGCCGGAAGTCTTCTTTCTTCTCTTCCTGCCGCCGCTCCTGTTCCTCGATGGCTAGCGTATCCCCAAAGAAGACCTTCTGCGCGACGGGGGAACCATCATCGAACTTGCCCTCGGCCTAGTTCTTTTCACCGTTATCGGCGTCGGGCTCTTCATTCATTGGATGATACCCTCAATGCCTTTCGCAGTTGCTTTCGCATTGACGGCGATTATCTCCCCAACTGATCCGATAGCCGTTTCCGCTATCACCTCGCGCATCCCTATTCCCAAGCGACTGATGCATATCCTGGAAGGAGAGTCTCTTCTCAATGATGCATCGGGGCTTGTCTGCATGCGCTTCGCGGTGGCGGCTGCCCTGACGGGCACCTTCTCCATATTCGAAGCCTCATTAACCTTCCTGTGGCTCGCCGCCGCCGGTATCGCCATCGGCATAGCAACAACATGGATCATCGGCAGGATTGGCCGGGCAATCACGCGTCGAATCGGCGAAGACCCCTCTGCGCAGATCCTTCTCAGCCTCATCATTCCATTCACGGCCTACCTTGTGGCCGAGCATGTCCATGCTTCCGGTATTCTGGCAGCCGTAGCGGCTGGAATCACCATCAGCTACATGGAAGCATCATCCGGCCCGATGCAGGCGGAAACGCGCATCCGCGGCAATATCGTCTGGGATGCCATCCAGTTCACCGCCAATGGCGCTATCTTTGTGATTCTTGGCGCGCAACTGCCCGACATCGCCGCCGGAGCGGCACAAGTGGTTCGGGAGACAGGGCACCACGAGCCGATATGGTTGATCGTCTACGCATTGGCGATCAACTTCGCACTTGCATCAATGCGTTTTCTATGGGCCTGGATCTCATTGCATTTCACACTTTATCGCGCAGCACGGCGTGGTAACCCGTTTGAAGCCCCGAGCTGGCGATTGATCGCCGCAACGTCGCTTGCCGGTGTTCGTGGCACAATCACGTTGGCGGGCATATTGACCCTGCCACTTTTCATGACCGATAGCTCTCCTTTCCCCGCGCGCGACCTTGCCATTTTTCTTGCAGCGACAACCATCGTCATCTCCCTTCTTGTTGCCAGTATAGGCCTGCCACGTCTTCTGAAGAATCTGGAACTTCCACCTGAACCTTCCTATCAGGAACAGGAGGACCGTATAAGGATTGCCGCAGCGGAAGCAGCCATCAAGGCCATCGAAATCGCACAGCACGATATGGATGCCGATCAAAATGATCGTGACCTCTATGTGGGAGCTGCCAGTCGTATCATGGAATTTTACAGGCAACGTATAGAGCAGCGCCTGAAAACAGGCGATGATGCGGCGATGATATATCGGGTAGACGAAATAGAAAGGCGGCTAAAACTGGTCGGAGTAGCAGCCGAGCGTAAAGTCGTCATGCAATTCGCCAGAAGAAGGAAAAGCAACAGCGCCATAAACAAGAAGCTGATCATCGAACTGGACTTCATCGAAAAGCATCTCGGCTAACCGGAATCCTTGCATCAGCAGGAATATGGAACCACGGGCTCGGTTTTCATCCAAGGTGGTAGCGTTCGCCGACGATGACATTTTCGCACGACGAATGCCGGGAGAATTCGAACCTCTTTACATGTCGCGATCCACTGCTTTTGCTTGTTAACGCTCGATGCCAGTAAATTGAGCTTTCCTTTTCTTCCGTTTCGGATCAATAGAAACGCAAATGTCATGCAGTCGCATCGGTCGGTAGCTCCTTCCTTAATTCCAGGGATATTTCAAAGCAAAGGACGCCAACCGAGCCACAGGTTCTCAATTATGCTCGTCGGTATCGCCATCATTCTTTGCTGCCAGCTTCTTGGCGAAGCAATTTCTCACGCGTTCTCCGCTCCCATTCCGGGGCCGGTTCTCGGCATGGTTTTCATGATTGTATTGCTTTGGCTGAAAGAGAATTTCCTCCCCGTCGGGCATAACCCCGAACGCTACTCCATCGAAACAACCGGCAGGGCGATCCTGACCAATCTGTCGATTCTGTTTGTTCCGGCAAGTGTCGGCGTCATCCAGAAATACACTTTGCTCACCCAGTACGGTGTTGCGCTTGCATTCGGCATTACCATCTCGACCATCCTTGCAGTGGTAGCTTCGGTATACACTTTCATGCTCGTGGCACGGATGACAGGCTCGAAGGAAGAGGACGAATAATGGAAATGATGGATAAGAATTTCGATCTCTGGGTTTATCTGTCGGGCACGCCGCTCACCTGGCTGACGGCAACCGTTGTCGCTTATGTCCTGGCGGATCGCATTTCCCAGTCTTTCGGACGCCATCCACTGCTTAACCCGGTGGTCATCTCGGTTGCGGCTCTGTGCAGCATTCTTACTGCGACCGGAACTCCTTACCAGACATATTTCGAAGGTGCGCAATTCGTCCATTTCATGCTTGGACCAGCGACAGTAGCTCTCGCTATCCCGCTTTATGAAAACCGGCGCATCATCAAGCGTTCGTTATTGCCGACAGCCGCGGCTCTTCTGGTCGGTTCTCTGGTTGCAACGAGTTCCGCCATTATTGTCACCATGATGTTCAGCGCATCCAAGGAGCTCGTGATTTCCATCGCTCCGAAATCCATCACCACACCGGTTGCGATGGGAATCAGCGAGACGCTCGGCGGAGATCCGACACTGACAGCCACCATCGTCATGATCACTGCCGTAAGTGGCGTTCTTTTCATTTCACCACTGATGAATGTCCTTCGCATCCGCGACCAGCGGGCACGCGGCCTTGCCACCGGCATCACATGCCACGGCATGGGAACCGCTCATGCGCTCGCAAAAAACCCGCTCGCCGGCTCCTTTTCCGGAATCGGCATGGGAATAAGCTGCCTCATCACCGCTGTCATCATTCCTGTCCTGCTGAAAGCGTTGGGCATTATCTGAGCACATATGAAAAGATCGGCGAGGCTGTCGCCGATCTCTCCGGTTCGCAGGCTGATTTTATCGCTCCAGACTCAGAACTTCTTCATCCAGACAAGCCCATCTTCAGTTCGACCGCGCGGGTTGTATTCCATCGCGATCGGATCTTTGTAGCCCAGTTCCTCCAGAGTGGAGAAAATGGCGCCGTAAGCGATCTCTCCCTCGTCAGGCTCATGGCGTGAAGGCGCTGCCGCGATCTGGACATGGCCGATAATCGGAAAGTGCTTCTGCATGCGGCGGATGAGATCGCCTTCCATGACCTGAATATGGTAGACGTCGAACAGAAGCTTGACGTTCGCCTCGCCTATTTCAGCTATGACGTCGGCGATAACGTCACAATGGGAAACAAGGTAATTCGGCTTGTCACGCTGGTTGATGGGTTCCAGCAGGAGGGTGATGCCCAAAGCCGCCGCTTCGCGCGCAGCCACACGCAGGTTGGCGACATAGGATTTCAGCGCTTCCTGTCTCCGAGCGGGCTCGACCACACCGGCCATGACGTGGATTTTCCTGACACCCAATGCACGGCCGTATTCGAGTGCGCTCTGCCAATGCATCGCGAAATCGGCTTCGCGACCAGGTACGCCCGCAAGTCCGAATTCGCCACCGGCGACATCGCCGGCCGATGTGTTCATGGTCAGAACAGATGAGCCAACCTTCGCCAGACGCACTTTCAGCGTATCGAGTGGAATCGAATATGGAAACGGCAACTCGAGTTCGCCAAAGCCGCATGCTTTCGCTGCATCGACCCGGTCAAGCAGATCATGTTCCTTGAACAAAAAGCCAAGATTAGGGTAGAAAACCGGCATCTTAAAACTCCATTTATCATTGCCCGGCCAACGGGCAATCAATCGGCAATCTCAAAAATCACTTCAATTTCCACCGTCATGTCACCCGGCAGACTGCCGACACCAACTGCCGAACGGGCATGGGCGCCATTATTGCCGAAGACCTCGAGAAACAGCTCGGAACAACCATTGATCACTTCAGGATGACGTTTGAAATCCGGCGTAGCGTTGACCATGCCAAGCACCTTGACCACCCGGACGATCTTGTCGAGGCTGCCCAGCTCTTTCCTTACAACAGAAAGCAGAACGAGCCCGGCAAGACGGGCATGCGCCCTCGCCTCCTCGACAGTGAAATCCGCACCGACCTTTCCCGTTGGCTTGCCACCATCGGGGAAACGCGGCCCTTTGCCGGCAGTGTACAGGAGATTGCCGGTGCGGACCGCGTGGACATACATGCCGTCAGCCGCCGGGATTTCAGGCAGGGTGATACCAAGTTCAACGATGCGACGTTCTGCTGTCATGAATATTTCCATTCATTTGGTTTGTCTTGTAGGACCGGCTAGACGTTACCCTCATCTTTCACAGTTTGATCACATGAAGCTATGAGACAAATCGCACGCAGCTCGGCATCAGCCTGCCTGGCCCAAGCGGCTTCTGGATGAAACGGTCGGCAAAGTGCCACCTATGGCCTCGGTAATTTCGCTGGCGACACGGTTGACCAGAAGGCCCAGCTCCGGAAGCCGCTCGAAAGTAACCCGCGCCTTGGGGCCGGAAAGCGAGAGGCCTGCGATCGGTTCGCCGTGCTCATTGAAAATGGGGCTAGAAACGCAATGCAGCCCGATCGTATGCTCTTCCAGATCATACGAGTAGCCGCGCTGGCGGATCAGTTCAAGATCGGCCTGCAAGGCGGCCATTGTCGTTATGGTTTGCGGGGTTAGCCGCTGGAGGCCCTGATGCTGAAGCGCCTGTGTTACCTGTTCTTCATTCATCCATGCCATCAAACCTTTGCCGACTGCGGATGCGTGAATTGGTGCGCGCCCGCCAAGCCGAACGATCATGCGCATCATCTCCACGCATTCGACCTGAGCGACATAAACAGCCGCACCTTTATTCTCAACTGCCAGATTGACGGTCTCGCCCGCCTGTTCCATCAGTCGCTTCATATAAGGTCGCGCCTGCATCACGACATCGCGGCTGGCGAGAAAAGCGTTGCCGACAGAAAAAGCCTTTAATCCGATATACCACAACCCCAGCTCCGGATCTTTGCGAACGAAGCCCGCCTGTTCGAGGGTATTCAGAAGGCGATGGGTGGTGGAAGCTGCAAGCCCGACCTGCAAAGCGAGGTCTGTCAACGTCACCCCGTTACGACCGGACTCGGCTATACGCTCCAGCAGCAGCAAACCGCGGTTCAAAGATTGCACTGCTCCCGATGAATCTGCTGCTCCCACCTTCTGACGGGTAGCACGGGCTTTTGAAACGCTGGTTGTCATTAAGCGGCTCTCACGAATTGGGCCTGGTCCTGGCAGAAAATCAAGCATCGTTCTGCGCGAAGATCATGCGATGATCATGAATTGACTGACTGCTACTTCCTTTGAAAGCTCATTCAGTTCCAATTGCTTGCCATTACCATATGGCAGTTTTGCCCGCCCTTGGCAAAGGGCCAGTGCAAGGATATCCCCGCACCATCCGACGTGCTGTCTTGTCGCATGTGATCCGTTGATATCTGCATTTTATCCTTTTTTGGAAATGACTTCCATAATCTTAAATATCACATAATTTTCACTCTGTAATCATTTCAAATTAAGAGGAACATGCCTTTCAAAAAATATAATAACATATTATATTTAAACAGTTTTCACTCATTTCCATGTCTTTTCAAGCTGCATAAATTTAATAATTTCCATCTGACGGAAATAATTTCCATTTATTGACAGTCATAACAATTCGATAGTATAAAGAGCGCTATAAGAGAGGCTCACATCTCGAACGAAGGAGAATATCGGATGGCCCTGATGCGTGCAGTCGACGCTGCGGTACTGGTGATGCGTAAGGAGGGTGTCGATACGGCCTTCGGCGTTCCTGGCGCAGCTATCAACCCACTATACTCGGCAATGAAAAAGGACGGCGGCATTGACCATGTCCTGGCCCGCCATGTCGAGGGGGCCTCGCATATGGCCGAAGGCTACACTCGCGCCAATCCGGGTAATATCGGTGTCTGTCTTGGAACATCCGGCCCCGCCGGAACCGACATGATCACCGGGTTGTACTCCGCCTCCGCCGATTCCATTCCGATATTGTGCATTACCGGCCAGGCACCGCGTGCCCGTCTGCACAAGGAAGATTTCCAGGCTGTCGATATCGAGACCATCGCCAGGCCGGTCACCAAATGGGCGGTGACAGTGCGCGAGCCCGGCCTGGTGCCGCGCGTGTTCCAGCAGGCGTTCCATCTGATGCGCTCCGGACGCCGTGGCCCTGTCCTGATCGATCTGCCGTTCGATGTGCAGGTTGCCGAGATTGAGTTTGATATCGATACCTATGAGCCGCTGGCCGTCTACAAGCCGACGGCGAGCCGCAAGCAGCTCGAAAAGGTAATGAGCATGCTGGCCGCCGCTCAGCGTCCGGTCATCATCGCCGGTGGCGGCATCATCAATGCCGATGGCGCGGCCGAGCTGGTCGAATTCGCCGAGCTGACCGGCATCCCGGTCATCCCGACCCTTATGGGCTGGGGTGTTATTCCCGACGATCATCCGCTGATGATCGGCATGGTCGGCATCCAGACCTCACACCGTTATGGCAATGCCAGCTTCCTCGAATCCGACTTCGTGCTTGGTATCGGCAATCGCTGGGCCAATCGACACACCGGTTCTGTCGAGGTCTACACCAAAGACCGCACAATCGTGCATATCGACATCGAACCGACACAGATCGGTCGCGTTTTCAACCCCGATTACGGCATTGCTTCCGACGCAAAAGTCGCGCTTGACGGATTGATCACGCTCGCCCGCGAAGGACGTGACAAGCTTCCTGATCGCAAGGCATGGGCGCAAGCCTGCTATGACCGCAAACGCGATGCGACCATGCAGCGCAAGACCCATTTCGACAACGTGCCGGTCAAGCCGCAGCGCGTCTATGAGGAAATGAATCGCGCCTTCGGCAAGGATGCCTGCTATGTCTCGACCATCGGTCTGTCACAGATCGCGGCTGCTCAGATGCTCAACGTGTTCAAGCCCCGGCACTGGATCAACAGCGCCCAGGCCGGACCGCTCGGCTGGACTCTGCCCGCTGCGCTCGGCGTCGCCAAGGCAGATCCGAAGCGTCAGATCGTTGCGCTATCCGGCGATTACGACTTCCAGTTCCTGATCGAAGAATTGGCCGTCGGGGCCCAGTTCAAACTGCCTTACATCCACGTTGTGGTGAACAACAGCTATCTCGGCCTGATCCGGCAATCCCAGCGCGGTTTCGACATGGATTACTGCGTCCAGCTGGCGTTCGAGAATATCAACGCACCGGAACTCGGCCAGTATGGGGTCGATCATAAGGCGGTCGTCGAAGGCCTTGGGTGCAAGGCGATCCGCGTGTTCAAGCCGGAAGAACTGGCACCAGCATTTGTGGAGGCCAAGAAGCTGATGGAACAACACCGGGTGCCGGTGGTGGTTGAGGTCATTCTCGAGCGGGTCACCAACATCTCGATGGGTGCTGAACTGAGCAGCGTCAACGAGTTCGAGGAAGTTGCCAAAACCCACGCCGATGCGCCGACCACAATCGCCGCAATGTATACGAAGTAAACGGAGATCAGCGACGATGGTAAAATTCTGCGCCAATCTCACCATGCTGTTCAACGAGGTCGATTTTCTTGACCGGTTCGAGGCAGCAGCAAAAGCCGGATTCAAAGGGGTCGAGTACCTGTTCCCTTACGGTTATGACAAGAATGTGCTGGCCGACAAATTACAAACCTACGGCCTGACCCAGGTTCTGCACAATCTACCTGCAGGCGACTGGGCGGCGGGTGAGCGTGGCATCGCAGTATTGCCTGACCGGGTTGGCGAGTTCCAGGAAGGTGTCGGCAAAGCCATCGATTACGCGACAACGCTTGGTTGCAAGCAGGTCAATGTTCTGGTCGGACTGACGCCTCCGGGAGTTTCGGCGGACAAGGTCCACCAGACGCTGATCGGCAATCTGAAATTTGCCGCCGACAAACTCAGGGGAGCAGGTATCCGCCTGCTCATCGAGGCGATCAACACCTTCGACATGCCGGGCTTCCACGTCAAAGGCACCCAGCAGACGCTGGATCTGATCGAGGAGGCGGGATCGGACAACATCTTCGTCCAGTACGACATCTACCACATGCAACGCATGGAAGGTGAACTGGCCGCCACGATCAGGAAACATCTGCCCCGGATCGCGCATATTCAGATTGCAGATAATCCCGGGCGCAATGAACCGGGCACAGGCGAGATCAACTATCCGTTCCTTTTCTCCGTACTCGATAGCATTGGCTACAAGGGCTGGGTCGGTGCGGAATACAAGCCAGCAGCGGAAACGAAAGCCGGACTCGGCTGGATGAGCTCCTGATCATCAGGTTCGCCCGACATCTGCCATCATTCTCTTTTCAAACTGTTGCATTTCAAGGAAAATATCAATGAGCATGAAAATCGGTTTCGTCGGACTGGGGATCATGGGAACCCCAATGGCACTCAATCTGATCAGGGGCAGCCACCAGCTGTTCCTCCATTCACTGTCGCCGGTTCCGGCGGACCTGATCAAGGCTGGAGGCATTGCCTGCAACTCCGGCAGGGAAGTCGCCGAAAAGGCTGACGTCATCATCGTGATGGTGCCGGATACGCCGCATGTCGCCAGCGCCCTGTTCGATGAAAACGGCATCGCCGCCGGATTGTCGAAAGGCAAGCTGGTCATCGACATGAGCTCAATTTCGCCAATTGAGACAAAGGTTTTTGCAAAGCGCATCAACGAGCTTGGCTGCGATTATCTCGATGCACCGGTTTCCGGCGGCGAGGTCGGCGCTAAAGCAGCGACGCTTTCCATCATGGTTGGTGGCCCCGAGGGAGCTTTTGGCCGCGCCCGGCCTCTGCTGGAACTCATGGGCAAAAACATCACCCTGGTCGGCGGAAACGGCGACGGCCAGACGGCCAAGGTCGCCAACCAGATCATCGTCGCGCTCAATATCGAGGCCGTTGGCGAAGCCCTGTTGTTTGCCGCCCGTGCCGGCGCCGATCCCGCCAAGGTTCGCACTGCCCTGATGGGCGGGTTTGCCTCCTCAAAAATTCTTGAGGTTCATGGCGAACGCATGGTCAATCGCACATTCGATCCCGGTTTCCGCATCGAATTGCATCAGAAAGACCTCAATCTCGCCCTGTCATCGGCCAGAGCTCTTGGTCTGTCGTTGCCGAACACGGCCACTGCCCAGGAATTGTTCAATGCCTGCGCCGCCCATGGTGGTAAGGCCTGGGATCATTCCGGAATGGTGCGTGCCCTGGAAATTCTGGCCAATTTCGAAATCGGACAGAAACCGGAATAGCCACTTCCTGGAGCCATCCCTCGAGGTGGCTCCAGAACGAACAAAACGAATGCCTCCGCAGTAACGCCACTCGCCTAAGTCACCGGTCTCAAGACAGTGCAAGGAACGAAGTTATGGTCGGTACACCTCCGGAACAGGTGCTTGCAAGGATGTTTGAGGCCGCAATAGAAGCGGCACAGCCTCATCATTGCATCCCCCGCTACATTCCAGACAGACCGAAAGGACGCCTGATCGTCATCGGTGCGGGAAAAGCTTCAGCAGCCATGGCTGCTGCCTTTGAAAGCGTCTGCCCGGAGATAGATGCAGGCCTGGTCGTTACACGGTATGGCTACGGTGTAGCTTGCAAACATATCGATATCGTCGAGGCGGCGCACCCCGTTCCCGATAATGCCGGCCTGGCTGCCTCCAAACGCATCTTCGAACTGATTTCCAACCTTGGAGAAAACGACACAGTCGTCTGCCTGATCTCCGGAGGTGGTTCGGCACTGTTGCCACTGCCATTCGCGGGGCTGACCCTCGACGACAAGCAGGAAATCAACCGCGCATTGCTCAAATCCGGTGCGACAATCAGCGAAATGAACTGTGTTCGTCGGCATCTATCCGCCATCAAGGGCGGGAGGCTTGCAGCCGCCTGTTATCCCGCCAAGGTCGTAACTCTGGCAATCTCGGACGTGCCCGGCGACAATCCGATGGACATAGCCTCCGGTCCGACGGTTGCCGACACGACAAGCTGCGCCGACGCTCTGGATATCCTGGCTCGTTACAAGATAGATGTTCCTGCGATTGTTACGGATATTCTCGAAAGCGGCCGTGGAGAAAGCATCAAGCCAAGCGACATACGCCTTGCCCGCTCCGAGTTTCATCTGGTTGCCACTCCCCGAATGGCTCTCGAAGCTGCCGCTTCCGTCGCCATGAATTCCGGTTATACCGCCTTTATCCTGGGGGACAGCATTGAAGGAGAAGCGCGAGATGTCGGGCTGGTGATGTCCGGCATTGCCCACTCCGTCGCGGAACACGGAACACCTGTCACTGCGCCTTGCGTATTGTTATCAGGGGGAGAAACCACGGTCACGGTTGGTGGCAGCGGACGTGGCGGACGCAATGTGGAATTCCTGCTGTCGCTGGCTGTCGGGCTCAACGGTTCGCCCGGCATCTACGCCATTGCCGGAGATACCGACGGTGTTGACGGCGCAGAAGAGGTTGCAGGAGCAATCCTCACCCCGGACACTCTCGCACGGGCGTGGGCGAAGGGCCTAAATCCTCGCAAGGAACTCGATAACAATAACGGGCACGGTTTCTTCGAAACCACCGGTGATCAGGTAATCACCGGGCCGACACTCACAAACGTCAACGATTTCAGGGCTATCCTGATCAATGCAAACCTTGGACATAGCTAGAGCAGAATTCGAACATCTTTGAGGACGAGCCGTCATGCAGATACAAATTGCTGAAGCTTTGACGAAAGAACGTTTTGCGCCCTACGGCGAAGTAATAGAAATAGACGGAAGAGACTTTTACCATATCAACCAGGGTCAGACGGAGCGATACCACGGCCTCGCCCAGGTTGAAGTGCGTGAACAGGATTACCCGCTCATCAGCTTCTTTCGATCCAAGCCGACAGCCTTGCCGGTGAGGATAGACATGCTCGAACGTCACCCCCTCGGAAGCCAGGCTTTGATCCCTCTCAACGGCGAGCGGCTTCTCATTGTCGTTGCCGAACCTGGAGACATCATCCGTCCTGAAACGATGCGGGCTTTCGTCACCAATGGCCGTCAGGGCGTCAATTACGGCATCGGCGTCTGGCACTTTCCTGTCCTCACCCTCGACAAGCTGACGGACATATTGGTGGTTGATCGCGGCGGCGGCGACAACTGCGAAGAGCGTTCCCTCCATGAACCATTCCATCTCAGTATTCCGCTCTCGCCGGATGAGGGAATTCCGCAATCTCCATCCAACAAGAATGTCTCTTATTTAGCCTACTAACATACAACATATCGCTATTCTGCTGGAACCCATCAGCAACCAGACAAAGGATCACAGAATGACTGAACGTAGTTATTATGCACCGAGCGGCGGCAATCCACCCCAGACCCAGCTCACGACCACTCGCGCTATCTTCACCGATGCTTACGCTGTCCTTCCCAAGGGCACGATGATGGACATCGTCACGAGCTATCTGCCTTTCTGGGACAATACCCGGCTTTGGATCATCGCCCGCCCGCTGTCGGGCTTCGCTGAAACCTTCTCGCAATATATCATGGAGGTCCAGCCCGGCGGCGGAAGCGACAATCCCGAGACCGACCCGGGAGCGGAAGCTGCAATTTTCGTCGTCGAAGGCGAACTGACCATCACATACAAGGGTGACAAGCACGTCGTAACGCCTGGCGGTTTTGCTTTCATCCCGCCGTCATCCAAGTGGACAGTACGGAATTTCAGCGGTCAACCGGTGCGTTTCCACTGGTTCCGCAAGGCTTATGAGCGTGTCGAAGGCCTCGGTACTCCGGAAGCCTATTTCATCAACGAGCACAACATCGAACCTATTCCGATGGCGCACACCGAAGGCAGGTGGGCGACAACACGTTTCATGGATCCGAATGATCTGCGCCATGACATGCACATCACCATCGTGACCCTGGAACCCGGCGCCGTCATTCCCTTCCCCGAGACCCACGTGATGGAGCATGGCCTCTATGTTCTCGAAGGCAAGGGCAACTACCTGCTCAACAAGGATTGGATCGAGGTTGAAGCCGGCGATTACATGTGGCTCCGCGCCTTCTGCCCGCAGGCCTGCTATGCGGGTGGCCCCGGTCGCTTCCGTTATCTGCTTTACAAGGATGTCAACAGACACGCAAAACTGTCTTTCCGGTAACTGACGAGCATTCTTCAGTAACAAGGTCCGAGCTTAAAAGCGGCCAAGAAGCTCCTACTTAACAAGCATCATCGAGGGAGCACACCCGAAGTGCGCTCTCTCAACCTCCCGACATTCTGCAAGCAATGTTTTCAAGAATAGAGGGACCGATAGTATTCACAGAAGTGTCCAGCAATAGCAGCCTTTTCCGGTCTGAAAGCGGCACATCGTATTGTCCATTTATATCGCAATTGAGGTGACCCATGCGTGTGACAAAGGCAAAGCTCAAAGAACTGATAGCCACTAAACTACACCGCGCCGGTCTTAATACGGAACATGCGGGCATGGTTGCCGACGTACTCGCGTATTCCGACGGGCGCGGGCTTCATTCCCACGGTGCCATGCGTGTCGAGTATTACGCGGAACGCATCAACAAGGGCGGAACCACCTGCAATCCCAATTTCACCTTCAGCAAGACAGGGCCTTGTACTGGCGTTTATGACGGCGATAACGGAGCTGGACATGTCGTGGCCATCAAGGCCATGGAAGAAGCAATTGCCATGGCCAGGGAAAATGGCGCCGCCATTATCGGCATGCGCCGCCTCGGCCACAGTGGCGATCTCTCCTATTATGTTCGCATGGCGGCAAATGCCGACCTCATCGGTATTTCGCTATGTCAATCCGATCCCATGGTCGTGCCTTACGGCGGCACCGAGCGATATTACGGCACCAATCCGATCGGCTTCGCCATGCCCGGCCAGGGCGACGACAGCATCGTCTTCGACATGGGGACAACGGTTGGCGTGTGGGGTAGAATTCTCCATGCCCGCTCGAAAAATACCTCCATCCCCGAGGGATGGGCGGTCGATGCCGAGGGACGTGAAACGACAGACCCGCACAAGGTCAATGCGATGCTGCCTATCGCAGGCGTGAAAGGTTACGGCCTTGGCATGGTAATCGACATTCTTTCCGGAATTCTGGTCGGCGTGCCTTTCGGTAAACATGTCAGCTCCATGTATCACGACCTCAGTGCAGGACGTGAACTCGGCCAGTTGCACATTGTCATCGATCCCTCGCGTTTCCGCCCGCTGGAAGCCTTCAAGGACGATATTTCCGCAACCATCCGCGAGATCAACAGCATGCCTCCGGCTCCCGGTTTCGACGAGGTGCTCGTTCCCGGCCAGTCCAGCTCACGCCGGGCCAGGGCCTATGAAAAGGAAGGCATCGAAATTGTAGACGATATCTACAATTACCTCGTGTCTGACGTGATCCATAACAACAACTACGACAACAAGGATTCTTTTGCGAAATAGGATCATTGTATTGTGATTGGTTATAGCAGTTTTAAATCTATCTCTTACCAATCTTTCCATGAATAGTTGATTGTTGGGAAGGATATAAAATGTCATTCGATATGATTATCAAGAGTGGTTCCGTTATCCTCGAAGATGAAGTTGTCGTGACAGACATTGCCGTCAAGGATGGTAAAATTGCCGCCGTCGGTTCAGGCCTGTCAGGCGCTGCCACGGAAATTGATGCAACCGGATTGATTGTTTCCCCCGGCATGATCGATCCACACTCCCATATTTCGGAACCGGGAAGAACCGAATGGGAAGGGTATGAGACTGCCGGCAAGGCGGCTGCCAAGGGTGGCATCACCACAATGGTGGAAATGCCTCTCAACCAGTTACCCGCAACCGTTGATCGCGCATCAATCGAGCTGAAGTTCGAAGCGGCGAAGGGCAAGTTGACAGTCGATATCGCTCAGTTCGGCGGATTGGTATCTTACAACCTTGATCGCCTGCACGAGCTTGATGAAGTGGGCGTCGTCGCATTCAAATGCTTTGTCGCGACATGCGGAGACCGCAGCATCTCCAATGACTTCCGCAATGTCAATGACTATGAGTTCTACAAAGGGGCGAGTATCATCGGCAAGCTCGGCCAATTTATCGCGGTGCACGCCGAAAATGCCACCATTTGCGATGGCCTTGGCGAAGAAGCCATCAAAGAAGGGCGTGTAACGGCCCACGATTATGTGGCATCCCGCCCTGTCTTTACCGAAGTCGAAGCCATTCGTCGCGTTCTTTACCTGGCGAAAGAGGCCGGTTGCCGCGTTCATATCTGCCATATCAGCAGCCCTGAGGGTGTCGCCGAGGTAACGCGCGCCAGACAGCAGGGCCAGGACGTCACATGCGAGTCATGCCCGCATTACTTTGCGCTGACGACCGATGAATTTGCTGAAATCGGAACTCTGGCCAAGTGTTCGCCACCGATCCGCGATGCGGAAAACCAGCGGGGTATGTGGCAGAAGCTTTTAGATGGCGAAATCGATTGTATCGGTTCGGACCACTCCCCCTGCACACCCGATATGAAGGAAGGCAACATCATGCAGGCCTGGGGTGGCATCGCCGGCCTCCAGAGTTGTGTCGATATGATGTTCGATGAAGCTGTTCAGAAGCGCGGTATGCCTTTGCCGCAATTTGCCAGGATCATGGCGACGAATGCTGCTGACATTTTTGGCTTGAAGCATAAGGGGCGCATTGCCATTGGCAAGGATGCCGATCTCGTGCTGATCCGGCCCAATTCTCACTACGTACTGAAATCTGAAGATCTTGAGTATCGTCATAAGGTCAGCCCTTATGTCGGTCGCAAGATAAATGCGCAGATATCAAAAACAATAGCGCGCGGAAAGGTCGTATATGACCAAAAGACCGGCGTCACATCAAAACGTGATGGAATATTTGTCCTTAAACACATGCAATAATTTTAGAATAAAAAATATAAATTGGAATTTTTAAACTCAACACTGATGTTTAAAACTCACAAATATCCGCCGACAACGACGATCTACTTTTTTGTGAAACATTATACACTGAAGATGGAAGATACGCCTGACTTGAAAGCGGAATAAGGGACAGCGTTATGAACAAACTCAGCGCAGATGTGGCGATTGACGGTGGCATAAATGCTAACGACGTTGCTCACAGCAATAGCCTAGAAAACCTTGGCACGAAGCTGCCAATAAGTGACCGTTTGTACAACACCGACCTTGCACCCACCAAACGGGCCGGAAGAAGCTGGAGTTCTTACAACATCTTCACGCTCTGGGCCAATGATGTGCACAGCCTTGGAAACTATAGTTTTGCAATCGGCCTATTTGCTTTGGGGCTCGGAGCCTGGCAAATCCTGCTTTCCATCTTTCTCGGCGCCGTTTTTCTCTTTCTGCTTCTGAACCTATCTGGTTTCATGGGCGAGAAAACAGGTGTTCCGTTTCCGGTCATGAGCCGGATCGCTTTCGGTATCCACGGTGCGCAGGTTCCTGCAGTCATTCGCGGTGGGGTCGCCATTGTCTGGTTCGGTATTCAGACGTACCTTGCCTGTATCGTTCTCGGGGTCCTGCTTATGGCTTTTTTCCCGGGCCTGCATGCTCTTGATGTCAATCCAGTGCTGGGCCTTACCCCGCTACGATGGATGACGTTCAGTTTCCTCTGGGTCGTCCAGACCATCATTGTCAGTTTCGGCATGGAAATGATCCGCAAGTACGAAGCTGTTGCCGGTCCGATTGTTCTCTTTACACTGATTGCCCTGGCAGCCTGGATATTTTTTCAGGCAGGCGGCTCCATTGCCGTCAATAACGGCAGCCCGCTGAGCGGCGTAGAGATGTGGGTGACCATCGTTGGTGGCGCGGGACTGTGGATTTCGATTTATGGAACCTTCGTTCTGAATTTTTGTGACTTCACGCGCTCCTCCGTATGCAAAGAATCCATGGTTCGAGGAAACTTCTGGGGAATTCCGATCAATATGCTGCTGTTTGCGGCCATCGTTGTGATCATGGCTGGATGTCAGTTCTCTCTCAATGGAACGGTTATTGAAAGCCCCGCTGATATTGTGGCAACTATACCCAATAAGCTTCTTCTCACCCTCGCCAGTCTTGCGCTGTTGGTCTTGACGGTGGCTGTTAACCTGATGGCGAACTTTGTCGCCCCTGTTTATGCGCTCACGAACCTGTTCCCGCGCTCCCTCAATTTTCGCCGGGCCACCTTTGTCAGTGCCGTCATAGGTTTCGTCATCCTGCCCTGGAATCTGTATAGCTCGCCGATCATCATCGTTTATTTTCTCGGTGGCCTGGGAGCTCTTCTCGGCCCCCTGTTCGGAATTGTCATGGCTGATTACTGGCTGGTCAGAAAAGCGATGATCAATGTTCCTGAACTGTATACAGAGAATCCCAATGGTGCCTACTTCTATACAAACGGCGTAAATTCCAAAGCAATCCGCGCCTTTATTCTGGCAGCTATTATCTCGCTCTTCATAGCGCTTCTTCCTGCACTGGCAAAAATTGCACCCTTTACCTGGTTCTTTGGAGCCGGCCTTGGTGCGCTCTTCTACTATTTCATAGCGGACAGAAGCAAACCCTTCGTAGATGCTGACGGAGAAAAAATAGCAGTTGCAAGTAGCGTGCACTAAGACGTCATAAACAAACTTAGTAAATCCAACGGGCAAGACACAACCTGGTCATGAGACACAGGTCGGGTCTTGCAAGCCTAAACTGGAGAGTCGAAACTCTCGCCACTCCAGTAAAAATATAAAAAAAACTTCAAATAGCAGATCTCAATACTGCGCCTCAGTAAAAGCTTACATCGCAAAACATTCCGTTTTGCGAACGGGGATATTTTGGTCCGGTCAATCCATAGAAAATTATCGGAATACAACCCGACAGGGTCCGATTTAGGAGGGCAAAGATGATCAAAGACAAAGAACCTCAAGGTTTCTGGCGGGTTCGCTACACTGTTCTGAGCATACTGCTGGCAGGGTGGCTGTTTTCCTTCCTGGACCGCATGGTGATGGGCGTCGCCCTGCCGTATATCGGCGACGACT